>ERZ1106922.526-NODE-526-length-10108-cov-3.236148_pt1 | contig 10108 bp, 10 predicted proteins | sample MGYA00403656_ERZ1106922 | MGnify/ENA primary metagenome ERZ1106922 (study PRJEB35170, sample SAMEA104062453) | human gut metagenome | biome: human gut; feature: human-associated habitat; material: faeces | place: Denmark | collected 2012-10-12 ... | reverse complement strand
ACCCCTTCTTTTTGCGTAAGTAGCGACTCAGCATGGTTCATTTCATCCAGTACGCGCAGCGCAGCGTGGTAGAACTCCTCACCGGCACGCGTCATGGTAATGGCGCGAGTGGAGCGGTGGAACAGACGGGTCTGATAACGCTCTTCAATCGCCTTCAGCCTGGCGGTCATGGTGGCCGGCGAGAGTCCCATATGGCGACCGGCGGCTGAAAGCCCGCCGGCCTCCACCACGGCAACCAGCAGTGCCATATCTTCAAGCTTTCCCATTATTCAGTAATCCTGAAAAGACAATCATATTTTAATGCCATTATCAAAATATCGCTCACCCCGTAAAGTATTTTCAACAATTCATTACGGGGACAGAAAATGGAAAATCGTACGCTTTTTGATAGCTACTACCTGAAGGCGCTCAGCCTGAAAAACCGGATTGTGATGGCGCCAATGACCCGGGCACGGGCGTTACAGCCGGGAAACGTGCCCTCAGCACTTATGGCGGCGTACTACCAGCAGCGCGCCAGCGCGGGGTTGATCATTACAGAAGCCACGCAGATTTCACCTCAGGGGCAGGGATACTCCTGGACACCAGGTCTGCACTCCGCTGAACAGATTGAAGGATGGCGGCTGAGCACAGAAGCCGTTCACCGCGCGGGGGGAATTATCTTTTCCCAGCTCTGGCATGTGGGGCGCATGTCATATGCGGGTTTCCAGGAAGATGGCAAACCTGTCGCGCCGTCTGCGCTCGCGCCCGATGCCCAGGTCTGGGTTGTTGATGAGCAGGGGGAAGGGCATATGGTCGATTGTCCGGAGCCGCGGGCACTTGAGCCTGCCGATATTCAGCAGATTATTGCTGATTACCGGCAGGCCGCACTAAATGCGATTAACGCCGGTTTTGATGGTATTGAGGTGCACGGTGGTAATGGTTATCTGATCGATCAGTTTCTTCGCCGGACATCGAACAAACGTACCGATGAGTATGGCGGTAGCCTGGCTAACCGGATCCGTTTTGCGCAGGAGGTGCTGGAGGCTATCAGCGACGCCATCGGCACTACGCGCACGGGCATACGCCTTTCCCCATTCATCACCCAGCGCGGAATGAACGACCCGCAGGTGATTGAAGCGATCCTCGCGCTGGCTGCATGGTGTGAAAAGAAAGGTATCGCTTATATCCATCTGGCAGAGGCTGACTGGGACGATGCCCCGCAGGTACCTGCTGAATTTCGTCAACGATTACGCGCCACCTTCAGCGGCACGCTTATTGTCGCCGGCAATTATACCCAGGACAAAGTGGACAAGCTCCTTAAGGCGGGGCTGGCCGACCTGTTTGCCTTTGGCCGCCCGTTCATTGCCAACCCTGACCTGCCGTACCGGCTCAGGAATAGCCTTCCATTAGCGACGGTAAGCAATCCCGCCACGCTTTTTGGCGGCAGCAGCGCAGGCTATACCGATTATCCGTTCTACAAAATCGACGAGGCGTAAAGTGATGGCGAAAAAAACATTAATCATCGGCGGGAGTTCCGGCATTGGCTTTGCTGTGGCTGGCGCTCTGGCTGAACAGGGAGAAAGCCTGATCCTTGCCGGACGGGACGGAGAAAAGCTGGCGCGGGCCAGACAGTTACTGAGTCAGGAAAGTGCATCTGTGGATACTGTCGTCCTTGATATCAGCAAAGAGGCGGAGGTGATCCAGCTTAGCCAGACGCTCGGAGAGGTCGATAACATTATTGTGACGGCGGGATCGCATGCGCCCGGCGGGGCGCTCACTTCACTGGATCTGAACGAGGCCCGGCTGGCTTTCGACAGCAAATTCTGGGGCAGTATCCATGTCGCCAGGCATCTGAGTAAAAATATTAGTGCCCGCGGCACTCTGACGCTGACCAGCGGCTTTGTTTCCCGCCGCACTGTCGCGGGCGCTATCGTCAAAACCACCATGAACGCGGCCCTGGAGTCCGCCGTTAAGGTTCTGGCGAAGGAGCTTTCTCCGCTGCGGGTAAACGCGGTGAGCCCGGGGCTGACAGATACCGAGGCTTACGCCGGTATGGATCCTGCTGCCCGCGAAAAATGGCTTGCGTCTGCCGCTGAAACTCTACCGGCAAAAGCTTTCGGGCGGGCAGAGGATATCGCAAAAGGCTATCTGTTCGTGATGGACAATCCCTTTGTCACCGGATCCCTGCTGGATATCGAAGGCGGCGCGCTGATTAACTAATCCTCACATTTTACCCGCAAGCGGCTGAAATACGCCCGGGTTACCTGTTTCTTTGAGGCAACACAAAGGACCTTTTATGCAAAAGTTGACGATTTATCCTACCCGGCTGGCGGCGCTTATGCTGCTACCCGTGGCCAGCGCTGCCTTTTCTGCACCACCTGCGCTGGTGAAACCCCATCAATTGATTGCGGAAAATAGCCTGTTATCCGCCCGCGAGGCCGCGCTTGAAACCGTCGCGAGACGTTACGCAACATTCTGGAATACAGGTGATGAAGCCCTGGCCCGTGAGGCGCTGGCCGATAATTTTGTCGATAAGACGCCGCCTGAGGGCCGCAAACAGGGACCGGAAGGCGCACTTCTGGCCTCCCGTGCCTTCCGTACCGCCGTCCCGGATCTGAGTTGCGAGATTGAGCAGATGATCGTTGCAGGCGATCGAGTCGTATCGCACCTTCATTTCCGCGGACATTTCACCGGAACCTTCGGCAAACTGAAAGGTAAGGGCCAGCAGGTTGATTTTATCGCGACGGATATCTATCAGGTCAGGAATAATAAAATCATCGCGAACTGGCATCTTGAAGATAACCTGACCCTGATGAAACAACTGGGTGGGTCATAAAATGACGGCTTAGGGAAGAGGGCGTATTGCCAGGCAGTATGCCGAGAGACGGGCATCAACATCAGCATTTATCCTCAAGCCTGTCTGGAGCGGCAGGCGAAAACGAAAAGGTGTGAGGTCGCGCGTAATCTACGAAGAGAAATGCCACCGGGATTAGAGACAATCCGCGTTCAGCGCTCTTTCTTGTCCGCCTTTGGCATCTCTGTCCGCTGGTACCGCATCGGGTGGCTATTAATCAGGAGGGAGGTAACCACACGCTGGTTTTTTAAAAGGTTCTCAGCAGGCACGACTCGTTGTGCCATTTATGCAGAAAGAACGCGATTTCGTCAATTTGACGCCCGCTGCTATTGGCTTCTCAGGCTATCTCTTTTTGTGCATGTTCACTGGTTTCGTCGTGACTGACTAAGCGGGCAATCAGCAACCGGGAGTAGGCTGGCAGAAGTTCACGTTCTGCTTCCTCACTTAAACATCAGTCCAGGCAACAGGCCCAGATAATCTATCGAGTCTCGACTCTCCTCTGGTAAATAGCGTTCATGCCGCAGAGACGAATGATTCCTGAATAATGTGATTGCCCTGCTTCAGATGTCTTAGGTCACGAAGGTATAAGTTAGCCTCGTTCCTCGCTCACAGTGGACCTTCCGCTCAGTCAGTTCGTCCGCTTCGTGCCAGGAGCAGACGTTACTAAGATAATTTTTGAATAGATTTTTTATAAAATATGGTAGTGCAAGTAGCCAATAAGAAACGCATTAGATACGTTTCTTATTGGTAGTTTTCCGCCTATTAATGATATCATTCTTCTAAGTAACGTTTGACCCACTTGTCTTCTAATTCTTTAAGTCGGACGGCATCAATACCTCTTGAATACTTATTAGCCTTATACTCAGAATGTTGTAAGAAATAAGATAATGATAATGCTCTGATTATGGAAAAATATCCATTCAATCGAATCACTTCATCCTTGAGCCTTTTTTTTCTCTCTTTTCCTGTATGTATTTTAGCATTCGCTGCACTTCTAATATCGTCAGGCGGGAGATCTTCGAGTCTTACTGCCTCAGCCCATAACATATCAATTAATATCAGACATCTTCGTCTAATTCCATCATGGCAAACAAGCCAAGTGCGAATAGAACGTTGCACATCCATATGTTCTTTATCACCCCAATTGCCTTGACGTGATGAATATTCATAATCTAGTAAACCTCTCATCGCAGCACTTTGTCTAAGAAATTCAGTGCCTAGGATCGGATAAGTATCACCAATTCGAAGATGCCCTTGCATAATTCGTAAACAAATATCATTTAATTCAGTAAAAACACGTATCATGGGTTCTAAAGCCCAAATTTCTCGAGTTGTATTTTTTCTCTCGGTTTTCATCCTATCTATTTCAGAAATGACCTCTGCTGTGGCAATCTGATAATAGTCACCAGAAGAATGGCCGAAATAAATAACTTTACTCCAATCAATTCTTATTTCCCCCCATCGTTTTCTATAAGTTTCTGCCCAATCAAGCCTGAGCTGAGTTCGTTGACTTATTAGGATGAAAATTTGGCATAATCCAATTAGTGCTAATATTCCCGTTGCATATGCTGTAAAGATAACTGACGGGGAGTCACTCATACTCTATTCCTATACTTTTAAGTGGTTTTATAAAATTATTTACAGAATTAAGTTATAGTATACCTTGTTAATATCTTTTTCCTATAGTTTATTATTTCAAGATCTACTTTTTTGATGTCCGCTCCTCGCTCAAAGCAGACCTTCCGCTCAGTCAGTTCGTCCGCTTCATGCCAGGAGCGGATGTTGCGGCCCCTTAGGTGCTATTGTCAATCAGGGTAGACACATACCGCAAAACATCGATTGGCGACACTTTCGCAGAAATGCAGCCGCCCGGAGTTTTATTCCTGTTGCTGAACTATCGGAACCTGGCATTATTGATTTCGTTTCACCTCGTATTGCAGACATACTACGCCCGACGGCAAAACGTTACTCTTCACCAGCATGAGTGAGGTTCTGTCTTTTATATTTTGGAACAAGGGAATGCCTTGGCCCAGCAGAATCGGATTGACGAATAGCCAATACTCATCAATAAGGTTTTCCGCCATTAGCGAGTGAGTGCGTGATCTGGGCATTGAAGTAGATGATGCGTTAGAGATCTCTGAGCCGATTGAAGTCTAAGGTTGTCAGAGCTGCAACAGCAGCCCTGTGCCAGGATCGAACGTTGATTTCAGTGTTCTCAGACAGAGGCACACCTAAAATGGCTGCCTCTTGATAAATGGGCATTAATTTTTGGATGTTATTTTTCATATCCGTATAAATTAATCCTACCCGATAAGTACTCACCTAAATATACTTCACTAATTTTATTAAAGCCTTTCTTCGTGACTTCATGTTCTAACCATTCATTGTCTTTATTAAGGATTTCTAGCAGGTCATGGTTGGCTAAACCGTCCACTATAATAGGGTAGCGTATATTTTCATCGCCACTTTGTATGATGGTTAATTGCCCATTTTGTTCGAGAACCACGCGTTTTAGTTGTTCTATTTCATAAATGCCATTTGCTCTTAATTTGAACATTAAATCATTTGCAGAAACACCATTCCGTAAACACTCCTTGACATTAATGCTGCCATTGTGTACTAAAGTAATAGGTTTTCCATCAATAATTCTTTTAACTAACCGATTGTTTTCTTTAAAAAACTTAAGAGAAAAGACTAAGAAAGTCCATATGATTAGGACCAGGACAAACTGGAGTACTGTTATAGATTCGTTGTAAATTACGCCTCCTATAATCCCCCCCAGCACATAGTTTTGAACCTGGTCCATTGCTGATGAGGGGGCCAGATTCCCTTTTCCCATAAGATTTATTTGAACAATTAAACACAGTATCCCCAGCCCCAACTTTATAATGATAGGTAAATAAATTATCATTTCTACACCTCAGTTTTTTATGATTTCTATTTCTGGGTTTACTAACGAAACCTCTACTAAATTGTATGTTTTTTGATCCGGACTTAAGTTGACGCGATAAAAAAGATCGTTAACTTTAACGATAATGCCATCAGAGAGTTGTACTGAACTGGAAAATATAGCATTCACATCCACATCTTTTTTTTGTGATAAGGACCTGACAAAATTAACCATTTGTGATGATTGGGAATGTATATTTTTACTATCAGTATAATCAGCATATTGCACACCGGAAATGAAGAGCAAAAATAAGAAGGCTATGATTGTTAAGTCACGATATTTAGTTTGCAAACGATGGCGCATGTACAGACTAAAAACAACGATCAGGATAAATAAAGTACTAAATATAACGATGTATTTTAAATAATCATTGATGCTAGACTGCGTTTGTAGATAATCTATGCTATAAAATCTCATATATGTATAATCCCTAACCCCTCAAAACCCCATTTTTATTATAGTAACACATAGCCATTATCCGTTCTGGTGTTACTTAACAGCTAATAATTATCAGTTATCAGCTGAGATTTGTCATTATCCTTTTAGTCAACTGCAGTGATCTGCTTACGATGACCCAAGGCACCTCGATGTAAGTAAACATTCAGAACTTCTGTTTTTCGCTCACAGCGGCCACTGACCGTTGGCGAAGAGTGCTTTGCACCACAAGAGGATATCTCGGACATTACGACACGTTAGGTTAGATATCTAAAAGTGCATGGTTCGCCTGGGTGGGATACTTACAATGAGGCTAAGTGAGGTTGAATTTTGCAAGACTAACTGAATGGCCAAAACTGAGCAAACGGAGTAAGCAGTGTTCGCTATGCTGATGAATATTGAGCCGTAACAAGACAATGATAAGATTGATTTCTGTCTGGTCCCATTAAGGAACCCATTATGAACAGGCTGATTCGCAAAAATTATCCTGAGTTAGGTGAGGTAAAGGCCCCCTACGTTCACTCCGTGAGACATGGCGATACGCTCTATATCTCGGGGCTTACCGCATTTGGCACACCCGCACAGCAATCAGGCATCGTTGAACAGGCTGAGGAGATATTCAGTCAGATTTGTAAAATCGTCACCGCAGAGGGTACTGATTTCTCGTCCCTCATTAAAGTCACTATTTTCATTACCTCTTTTGACGAGATTAACGCGCTGCGCGAGGTACTCTACCGCTATTACGGCGATCACTTGCCTGCCAGTTCGCTGGTGGAAGTCAGCCGTCTCTTTGCACCCGATCTCAAGATTGAAATTGAAACGCTATTTGCCCTCTGATTAAGCTTAATGCGATGAAATAAATACCGAGGCTTGCTGGGCTGGCGGAACGGCGAAATTACGCTGCATACGTTTTATCTCCTCCGCCGGTGGCAGGCCAAACAGGCGTTTGAACTCGCGATTAAACTGCGACGGGCTTTCATAGCCTACGGCGTAACTCGCGGCGCTGGCGGTGATCTGCTGGCGCACCATCAACATGCGCGCCTGGTGCAGGCGGACCGATTTCACATACTGCATCGGCGGCATCCGGGTTATCGCTTTGAAATGGCTATGAAACGTCGGCACACTCATTCCTGCTTCCAGCGCCAGCTGCGTCAGCGTGAACGGCTCAGCGTAGAGAGCATGGATGCGCTGTAGCACTTTACCGATTTTGCCGAATTGCCCTTGCAAGGCCAGCGCGGCGCGCATTGCGTTGCCTTGCTCGCCTGTCAGAACACGGAAATAGAGCTCACGCACCCGCGCAGGGCCAAGGATCGCCGCCTCAAGCGGATTGTTCAGAACTTCTAGCAAACGCAGCACTGCTGTTTTTACCGCGTCATCCATCGGACTCGACATCATGCTTTGCGGCACGGCGGGGGGATGCGGGGCACCATGCTGTTCAATCTGTAACATCAGTTCAGCGGCAAGCTGAAAATTCAGATGCATATAAATCGCCAGCAACGGATGTTCTGCCGAGGCGTCGGTTTCCATCACAAACGGCACTGGCACCGAAACCGCCAGGTAGTGCTGCTCATCATATAAATAGGTCTGCTGGCCGAAATAGCCGCGTTTGCTGCCCTGGCAGACAATCACGATCCCCGGATCGTACAGCACAGGTGTTCTGGCAAGCGGCCGGTCGGCACGCAAGATTCGCACATCAGGCAGCGCGGTCAGGTTGTACCCCTCCTGCGCGGCCAGTGTTTTCATCATGCTAATCATCCCGGACATCACGGCACCTCATAAAATCAGGCAATAAAAAGAGAAGATTCGGCCTAAAAATAGGACAGTACAGAGAATACCATGCAACCTTCACTGTTCATGGGAGTTCTTTTTTATGACATCGGTAAAAACGATTTTAATCACTGGCGTCAGCAGCGGCTTTGGTCGTGCGCTGGCGCAGGAAGCACTCGCCGCAGGTCATCGGGTTATCGGGACCGTGCGTAATCACCACGCAAAGCAGGCTTTCGAGGCCCTTGATGCACAGCGGGCTTTCGGCCGCTTGCTGGATGTTACGGACGCCGGGCGTATTGCTGAGGTGGTAGCGGAGGTTGAATCGACCGTCGGTCCGGTTGATGTGCTGGTGAACAATGCCGGTTACGGCCATGAAGGCATCATGGAAGAAGCCTCGCTCGCAGAGATGCGCCACCAGTTTGAGGTGAATGTGTTTGGCGCAGTGGCAATGATGAAAGCCGTGCTAGCGGGCATGCGCCAGCGCCGTCGTGGCCATATTATTAATATCACCTCAATGGGCAGTTTTATTACTCTGCCCGGCATCAGCTATTACTGTGGCAGCAAATTTGCGCTGGAAGGCATATCAGAAACGTTAAGCAAAGAGCTTATCCCGTTCAATATACACGTGACCGCCGTGGCGCCAGGGTCGTTTCGCACCGACTGGGCCGGGCGTTCAATGGTACGCAGCGCGCGTAGCATCCCGGACTATGATGCTCTTTTCGAACCCATTCGGCAGGCGCGTATGGAAAAAAGCGGCAAGCAACCCGGCGATCCCGTGATGGCTGCCCGCGCCATACTGACAATCATTGAGAGCCAGAACCCACCCACGCATTTATTGTTGGGCAGCGATGCATTGAGTTTAGTGCGGCAAAAACTCGCTGCATTAGATAAGGAAATCGAGCAATGGGAAACACTAACACGTTCAACGGATAGCGACTTACCGGCTTAGACGGGAGTGCATTGGATAACCCATAATGGCCGGTCGCCCATACGGCCATTTTGTATCGGGCATCGTGCTGATGCCCTGCACATGAGTGATGTTGACTTTGCGGACGTGCGGTGAAGTCAACGTCTCCTCTAACTTAACGCCACCCTGGCGCCTCTGGCCAGAGTGCTAAGTGCCAGGAGCGGATGTTGTTAATGGCATGATGTATGAACCCATGGAGAGTCGATCATCTGTACTCCTGTTAATCCATACGGGAAATATTGTTATCAATAGCCCTACAGCGGAAGCGTTAACTGTATATTTGCACGCTCTCATTGAGCCTGCCACTTTGTTAAAGCAACTCTTACAGTTTAAAAGAACTTTCGCGGGATGTTACTCGGCTAAATAACCACCATCGATTGGATAAACGCCTCCGGTACAGAACGCTGATTTGTCTGAAAGCAAAAACAATATGAAGTCTGCTATTTCTTGCATTGTTGCCATCCTTTTCATAGGGTGGCTATTTGCGAAACTACGTACGATATTTTCAGGAAATTCAGTCATTCGTGGGGTTTGGACATAGCCCGGAGCGACTGCGTTGATTCGAATGTCCTGGCTTGCAAATTCTAACGCTGCGGTTTGGGTTAAACCGATTATACCGTGTTTAGCCACGGTGTAAGGTGCTAATCCAGGAATGCCAACCAGGCCATTTACTGCAGATAAATTAACGATAGAACCACCAAATTTCATCATCTCAGGTATTTCATATTTCAGACAGTAAAAAACGCCGCTCAAGGAGGTGGCAATAACCTTATCCCAGTTTTCAACCGTTTGCTCTGTTATGTTTTTACCATGTTCACCGGTTAAGCCTGCATTATTTACAGCATAATCAAGTCTGCCGAACTGTTGGATAACCTGAGCGATCATTTTCTGTACTTGTTCCGGTTGTGAGACATCACAGCCGATCCCCAGCGCTTGTGGTCCCTGTGAAGTTAATCGTTTCGCTTTTTGTTTAGCCTGCGCTGAGGAACGGGATACAATAACGACCTTCGCGCCATATTTGTGTAATTGCTCTGCAACTGCCTCACCGATACCTGCAGTACTTCCTGTTATGACAGCAACTTTATTCTGGAAATTCATAATTCCCCCTATGAAGTAGAATGGAGTCTTTCATCGGGGTGAGTATACAAATTAGCTG
>ERZ1106922.524-NODE-524-length-10128-cov-3.071776_pt1 | contig 10128 bp, 9 predicted proteins | sample MGYA00403656_ERZ1106922 | MGnify/ENA primary metagenome ERZ1106922 (study PRJEB35170, sample SAMEA104062453) | human gut metagenome | biome: human gut; feature: human-associated habitat; material: faeces | place: Denmark | collected 2012-10-12 ... | reverse complement strand
TGACGGCGGCCCGTGGCAGAAGGTTAAAAACCCGAATACCGGTAAAGAGATCATTATCAAAGACGTGATCGCCGATGCTTTCCTGCAGCAGATCCTGCTGCGTCCGGCGGAGTATGACGTCATTGCCTGTATGAACCTGAACGGCGACTACATCTCCGATGCTCTGGCAGCGCAGGTTGGCGGTATCGGTATCGCACCGGGCGCGAACATCGGTGACGAATGCGCGCTGTTCGAAGCGACCCACGGCACAGCACCGAAATATGCTGGTCAGGATAAGGTGAACCCGGGTTCTATCATTCTGTCCGCTGAGATGATGCTGCGCCATATGCAGTGGTTCGAAGCCGCAGACCTGATTGTTAAAGGCACCGAAGGCGCTATCGCCGCTAAGACCGTGACCTATGACTTTGAACGTCTGATGGAAGGCGCTAAGCTGCTGAAATGTAGCGAGTTTGGCGACGCGATCATCGCGAACATGTAATCCACTTGATGGGTTAAACAAAAACGGGAGCCTCGGAGCTCCCGTTTTTTATTATGTGTTTTCTGACGTTATCAAAATTAATTATCAAAAAAGGGTGTGATGATGACGATGAGCAGGAAAACTTTTTTTATTGAAACACAAAATATCAATGAGCAAATGGGTGAGTTTTTGAACTTCACTTGGGCAAGTTATGCTGGGCTCCGAGAAATGTGGTGGCAGGTTAAAGGTTTTACACATTGTTTCCCCGAGATGAATAATAAAATTTTAAAAGAAAAATTTTTGACAGGTTTGGAAATACCCGGTGGAATTGATCTAGAATCAGTTTGTTTAAGCCAGGAATGGGATGCACATGTACACCGTTTTAGTAAATCACTCATCTTTGAGGCTTGCACTATGTATGAAGCTTGGGCCGAAAAAATATGTGATTACGTGCTACCAGGAGATGAGAAAGCAAGAAAATCACTTCAGTTTCCCACTACGAACGGAAGTGACGGATATATGAAGGTTGTTAACAAGGTCAATTTGAATGCCTCAGGATTTATAAAAAATAATTTTTTTGGTATTGTTTCTTCTAATAAAATGAATCGGTGGGTTAGGATTAACGATTTCCTAATAATGTACCGATACTTCAAAGAACTCAGAAATTCATTCATACACGGTTCAGGGAATGTCAACCAAGAAATAATAGATTGTTATAGTGAGGTTGAATCTATGCATAATGCTCGTGGGCAATTGACAAAATTCCCTATAAATTTATCTCGGCCCACGATAGACAGCAAAATCATAATTCCCATAAGGGATTCTGTAATTTTTTATAGTTACATTAAATATATTATAATTACTTTCGATGCGGCCCTTTGTGTTTCATTGAGCTCAGAAAATTATATGAGTCATCGAATAAAAGAATATACAAACTCTAATGAAAAACAAGTGTATCATATTCCTCATAATACTTCCAAAAAGGAAAGGGTGGTAAAGAAAATATTATCAGGATCATTCTTCCCATTTAGTTCTAGTATAGATCCTATTGTCGATTGGTTGGTTCAACGGAACCTGGTTATTCGTTAAATAAACTACTTGCTCGTTCGATATGGCTCCAATCTTTACCTCTATCATCATGATATCTAGCTGTTTGCTGGGGTGATTTATGCCCCAGAAAACTTTGAGTATTTACTCCTTGGACATCATACAGCCGCTCTGCTAAACACCGTTGTTCATGGAAAGTTGCTGGCGTGCCATCCCCCCAATTAATCTCTGCTTTATCCCGCGCTTTACTAAAATTTGTTGTTATTGGGTTAGACTTCACTTGTGAACCACGTTCAGCCATTGAGGTCGCACGGAAGAAATGAACTAAATAAGAGCTCACCACATTATCACGGCAACGCGCAACTACATCCCTCAAACTCCAGTCAATCGCGTTAAGTCTTAGGGATAGGGGGATCGCTAGCTTGCTTCCCGTCTTCTCCTGAACGACATGAAGATGGTCATCCCAAATATCGCTGTACTTCATATTCGAAATATCACCGAGGCGCTGACCAGTAACGAGCGCCAATAGCATTGCATTGCCCATATACTGATGGCGGACGTCAGCTATCGCGAAAATCTTTTGCCATTCATCGAGGTTTAAACGCTGTCTGGCGATTCGGCGGCGAGGCTGTTTAGTAGCAAGAGCTGGATTATATCCAGGCGTCACCTCACACATAATGTTGTGCTTCTTTGAACACATCAATTAACACTGAGCGTATGACCTGAGCCATTCTCGGCTGGCCCTCTGCAACATAGGACTACTGACCCTTGCAGCGGTCATTATAGTATCTGTCTGTTAGCTGTTGAGCCTTATGTCCCAGTAAATCCTTCATGCTTATGCCCTGCGCTTTATAAAGCCGTTCCAGGGCGGTCGACGTCGCTGGCGGATGGCTGGTGTGATTAGAATGATCAATCCGCCGCAGACTGATTCACTGAACATACCAGGGTGGCATGATCCCACCATGGGTTGCTGTTCACGCGGGTCGCAAGTACATCAAATTGCGCCTCCCTGAGCTCATTGATTAAGGCCGGGAGTGGTCTCAGCGTTCGCCAGGGCTGACCATTTTTGAGTAAATGATGCTTCGCGGCGTGATATGTCGCTCTGTCTTCAGGGTAACGAGGGGTTCCACACATGGAGCCGACGACAAATCGTCCTCCGGGTTTGAGTAATCTTCTCACCTCCGCAAAGCAGCGGGTGCGGGCATCATCAATCAGGCAATGCAAACAACTACCATCAATAATGAGCTCAAACGTGGCATCCTGACATTGATGGATATCACCGACATGACCGACAAGAAAGTGTGCTGAAAGACCGACGCGCTGAAAACGCTCTTCTGCCCATCTGATGGCGGTTTCTGATAAATCTATCCCCCACACAGCAAATCCCTGTTCGGCAAGATACTGCGCGGCCATGGCTCCGTTCCCACACCCCAATTCAAGTATCGGCGCGCCGGGATGAGGAAGGTAGTGATGTAAGTTGAGCCAGTGAAAGATCTGTTCCTGCTGTTTTTTGGCCCTGAGATAACCTTCCCCAGCCCAGGCGGTAGCGCCATTAGCCCGCAGTTGCCGATATGTTTGTTCATAGGGATTCATAGTGAAAATGCCTTTTTGTCAGCGGCCATAGTCGCCAGTTTATATGCCATAGGGCTATGGGATGAAGCGTTTGTGTGGCGAAAACAGCATGCGCGGCATGCAGTAACAGGGCTGTATCCGGCATAAAGTCGAGATTGTTGGCGAGTGACACCAGACGCTGTCGTTATAAAACCCGTAGCGCAGGGCCGGTTTTGCACGAACCCTGAAGTCCCCTGATGAACGATGAGGCCTCTCTCTGATAAGTCACCTCACATCCGGCAAACCTGTGTTATTTTACGCTCGTAGCGTCCGCGTGTTCCTTGCGCAAAAAACGGGCCGGCACTCAAGAATGCCCAATATGTGACATCCGGCCGGAGTGAGCGGATTTAAGAACCGTCTTCAGCAGTACGCGACGCTGTTCGGCGTGCTTTCCTGATAGCCTGATCGTACTGCCAGGTGGATACCAGACATATCAGTAAGACTGGTAACATCATCAGGCCCAGCAGCTTCCAGCCCAGCAATGCCAGCATCACACCCGCCCCTGATGTGGCGATCGCGGAGAAAATAAAGCGGCTGGTTTCGGCCAGACCCTGCGCTTTTTTTCGCTCATGATCACGATAAGAGAGACTGAGCAGCGTAGAGCCCCCCACAAACATAAAGTTCCATCCGACCCCCACCAGAAGCAGACTTAAGCTGTATGCCAGCATCGTTTCCCCGGTCAGGTTAACCACGATAGCTGACATGTTGAGAGCGATCCCGCTATATAACAGTACGGTGAGCCCCACTTTTCGTATCAGGAGACCGGTAAACAGCGAAGGGACATACATTCCCAGCAGATGCAGCTGAATGACCAGGGCACCATCATTCATTGAATGGTGGTGCGTCACGGAGAGTGGGGCCGCCGTCATGAGAAACAGCATCACCAGGGAGCCAACAACCAGGTGAAACCAGGCGGTGCGATAATCCGGGCGTTTCATTAATTCCCGACTGGTCGGTGACCGTTCTGAAGGCGCAGCGGTGTCCGGAGTAGGGGAATATTTTTTCGCATGACCGAAGAACAGGGCCAGATTAAGTGCAGACAGAATACCCTGCGCGGCCACCACGAGATAAACGCCGGCAAAGCGAGGTAGCTCCGGGACATCCCGCGCAACAATCGTCAACAGCGGCCCCAGGATTGCCGCTACAACACCGCCAACCATGACCAGAGAGATAGACTGCCCCTTCACTTCCGGCGGGGAGTGATCGGCGGCAACCAGACGATAGTACTGGCTGAAAGCCTGATAGACGCCAACAAGAAAGCAGCCGGTGCAAAAAAGTAAAAAACTGCCCTTCAGCACAGCGACAAAAGACAATAATCCACCGGCGGTACCGCATCCAGACCCCAACATAAACGCGAGTTTCTCGTTTCCCCGCCCGATCATGCCGGCAGCAAACAGACTCGAGAACGCGCCGGCAACAGTGATGAGCGCAAATGGCACGGTGGCCAGTTCATCCGACGGGGCCAGCTGATAGCCCACCAGAGTGGCAATTGTCAGGTCAACAGAGACCGCACAGGTAAAAAACAGATTACTGACCGCAAGGATAACGGGGATGCGGCCTGGTATGTATCGCATGATGCCCTCCTGGAGGGATGAACTGAACGGAAGTAAAGCGCAAGCATCCTCCGTTAAACGCTGCATTAACTGTTCCAGGCTGATGCCGGGAGGAACTTTTCCCCGCACATTGCGTTTATAAGCCGCAACGTCTTCCTGTGATGTCTCGATATGTTCACCGACAGACAATAAAACTCGCCGTAATCAAGCGGCAGCTCCTGAGCATAAATCGCATGGCGTGGACAGGGAAGAGCAAAGAGCAGCGGTTGCCGGCGGGCGTCTCTTTTAACGCGAAGGTTCCGGTGTGCATTTTTTGAGCTTCCATCCGTTATCCCTTCACTCAGTCCGCTATAGGTATTGCCTCTCCATTGCCTGAGCAATAAATAAAGCAATATGGATGCCATAAAAAATGCGGATTTGACCCGTTATTCATGGCGCTCCTGCACCGTCCGCAAGCAAAGTTATCATTCTCGGGGCAACGCGCTTAATGACACAACGTTATTATTAATTATGAAATAGATAAATTATTTACCGATCGGGATTTAAATTAAAAAAGTCATTGGCAGCTCGCGGCGGCCTTATCATAAAGTTCAGCCGTAATACAATGTATCCGAAGCCAACCGGTTTAGCGGTCATTATCCTTCCCCTGCGTTCCAGCCTCAACCAATGACGGCATGCTCAGTCAGGCCTTGAATGAGTATGGTCAACTCCTGCGGGAAATCATGTTGAGCTCTACCGCATTTAAGGACGAAATATGCCGGATGTTTACGAACACCCTGAAAGCGCTTCTCGTAACGAAGCGGCGCAACGCTGCGTCTGTCGCATCATGATCGCATCGATCGCGCAGGCCGCAGAGAAAACGCAGAGCATCCTCCTGCAATAGCGTTCTGCCGGAGTTAAAGGCAGTGATTTTTTTGCAGGCTGCAAGAGTCAATAACATAAAATACGGGAATGAAATTCGGAATATTTATCATCGCTGGTTCCGAAATAGACTTCATCGTCATCGATGTGATTAAAGTAGCAGCAAATAGGGCAAAATTTGTAAGATATAAAATTTAATCAATTGATTTTTAAGGTATCAGCAAAATTTTGTGACAAGAATAAAATGTTACTATAAAGTAAAATTTAGTGTATTCACTGTTCTGTTGTATCACGAATACTTCTGAAAAAAGGGGCTGGCTCCGGCGGGAAATTGACGCTGCCAGTGAGTGCCTGTCAGATAGCACCGTATTTGTCGACTCACTATATCGGGATCATTCCCGCTGATCTTACCGGGGTGCAGAGGCGCCCTTGCAGCTGACAGGATGTATCCTCATGCAACAAATCGCTTTTTATATTCTTATCGCCAGCCTGACCATCGCCAGCCCCGGCCCGGGCGTTTTGTTCACCCTGACGAACACGCTCAACTATAACTTGCGCCATGCCATGGCCGGGATCATTGGTGTCGCCGCCGGAATGGGGGTGATATCGATCGTCGCGGCCAGCAGCATTGGGGCGATCATTACCACCTCCTGGCTGGCCCTGCTGGCAGTGAAAATCATCGGGGCCGCTTACCTGATTTATCTCGGCAGCAAATTATTCCGTTCAGTACCCCGGGCGATGAACAATAACGCGGCCACTGCGGGAAGCGATGTCGCGCCGTCCACCGGTAAAAGCTTCCGCCAGGGGATGCTGGTTTCTCTGCTGAACCCTAAAGCCATCGTCTTTTTTATGGCCCTGTTCCCGCAGTTCATTAACCCGCAGCAGCCATTTGCCCCCCAGTTTTCGATACTCTCGGCTATTTTCTGTCTTTTGGTGATCGTCATCCACTCGCTTTACGGATTTTTCGCACACTCCGTAAAGATGAAGATGTCTTCCGGTCATCTCTTCAGTAAACTCAATAAAACCGGTGGGGTGGTGTTCATGTGTTTTGCTGCAGGCCTCATCATTTCCGCTCTGCAGCCTTACATCTGAACCTCTGCTCCCTTATCGCCCAGGGCGTCGTGAACATGGATATTTTGTTGGCTATCGCTGATGACCCTGCGATCCATCTTGTTGACCACCTCCCATTGAATATCCCGGCCTGGTGGGGGGAGAATGCTGGACTCATCGTGACAAACCTGGCTATCCGCAGAAACCAGGGCGATAACGTTTCTGAACATATCTCGCTGACCCTGGCCGTATGCCGTGATGCCGGAATTTATTAAACCGGGTACACCGACACAGAATAGTGACACCTGAAAAGCTGCGGCTGATGACCAGGAAGGCGCAATGATCAACAATAAGGTGGAGCGAAAACAGAGTAGTGATAATACCTGCTCAGGTATTTGCTATCATCCCCACATGAACACGTGAATGTTGTCTATGACGGCAAAACAGCAGCAATGAAAATCCTGTCAGAAGGGAAGCCCTTAGAGGGCTGCGCCAGCTACATAAGATAAAATTGACGGCAGGTCGCCAGGATGTTCTGAAATACAGGTGATAAATGTTTCAAAAAAAACCGTTTCTCCTCCCTCTGCTTATTGCGCTCTACTCCGGAGGAGCTATCCTGACAACTATTCTTCTCCTTGCCGGTATCTATTTCTTTCAAAAGAAAGAAATAGAAGATTCTCTCCGTGAGAGCAACCTGGCTTACGCGATGAAAATTGCGGATACCACAGACCGATATCTGGCCATGGCCCAGCGTGAATTAGCCTGGACAGCGTCTGAGTTACAGAGCACCGATGCATCCGTGGCCAGGGATGAGGTCGAGCGTCTGCGGATCCGGTCAGCGGTATTTAACTCGGTTGGGGTGGTTGATGCGAAGGCGGTGATTGTTGCCACGTCACCTTACTTGCCCGCACTGACAGGCGTCAGAGTACATTCCGAAGCAAGCCAGGCTGCTCTGGTTGCGCGAAAACCACTGATTTCTGGTCCGTTCACGTCGATTGCCGGAAATGACATGATAATGCTCTCGCATCCACTCCGTTCGCCAGATGGTCACTATCTGGGGTATCTCGGCGGCAGCATTTATCTGAAAAAACAGAGTATGCTCAGCGATCTTATTGGCCTTCATTTTTATAAAGATAATGTCTCTGTCACTATTGTCGATCGCGATGGCAAGGTTATATTCAATACTGTTCCCACGATGACCCGCTCGCCCGTCAATCTCACGCCGCAATTGAAAACGTATATGAGCAACAACTTAAACGGTTCTTTTGTCGGACGAGATTATTTGGTTGGCTATGCGGGTCTTAAGAAATCTGACTGGAATATTATTGTGTCGACGCCGTCAGAGGTCGTCACCAGTATGTTGCTCAATACTGTGAAGAAAATTTCCGGACTGGTGCTGGCGATACTGTTCTTTATTACTACAGGGGTGGCTTTTCTTTCTTCCCGTATCGCAAAACCGCTGGAGCAGCTTGCGCGGCTGGTTCAGGCCAATGACAGTCTCATGTCGCCAGAGAAACTCTCTTCGATCAGGGCCTGGTACCAGGAGGCGTATTTACTCAGAGATGCGATGGAAAAACGTTTTCGTTTAGTCTCTGCACAATTTGCAGCGCTCAGTGATGAGGCGATGACAGATCCTTTGACGGGTTTATATAACCGGCGTGGTTTCTATGAGCAATTAACGTATATCAAGAACCTTAAAAATCAGTGCGCAATCGCAGTAGATATCGATCATTTTAAAACGATTAACGATCGTTTCGGGCACAGTGCGGGGGATACCGTGCTGGTTCATACCGCGGATTTGCTCAGACTGACATGTCGAAAAGAGGATGTTATCAGCCGCTTTGGGGGCGAGGAGTTCGTTATCCTTTTGGCGGAAACCACGCTCGCCGAGTCTGCTGCGATAGCCGAACGGATCCGCCAGGTCATATCGGATACCGAGTTCTCTGAGGCCGGACACCTTACGGTCTCGATCGGTGTGGCGGGGCTAAAAGATTATGAGGGTGACTACGAGCGGCTTCTCATGGAAGCTGATTCCGCGTTATATCAAGCGAAACGACAAGGACGAAACAGAGTCGTGGTCAGTGGGCATAGCCAATAGTCAGGATTGTCAGAAGGTAATGCTCTCAAGTGGTGAGTGTTCGTTTGTTTCTTAATGAACACAGCGTTGCTGGCCCGGACTTTTTCCGACGCATGTCCAGTAATACCGTCGGTGAATCGGGTAAAAACCTGCGGACGCCATGTTGGTTTCCAACGTCTTTAAATCCGACATGTCGCGGATGTTTACGCATATTCTGAGAGTGGTTTTCAGACCGGAACCGGCGCAACGTTCCGCCTGCATCACCCTTGACCTTGCCCCATTTCGAAATGGAATTCTGCCATGCTTCCCTCGACCTGTAAGGCCGCCGTCTTCCATAAACCAGCTCGCCTTGCGGCGATGCAATCTGGCACAGCCGCCAACATTCCCGCTATAATCGCAGAAATTTCTCAACGGGTTCAGAGACGAAATGACAAAACTCACCTTACAAGAGCAGCTGCTGAAAGCCGGGTTAGTGACCAGCAAAAAGGTCGCTAAAGTGCAAAGAACGGCCAAAAAATCACGGGTTCAGGCACGTGAAGCGCGAGAAGCGGTGGAAGAAAACAAAAAAGCGCAGCTCGAGCGTGATAAGCAGCTGGGTGAACAGCAAAAGCAGGCCGCTTTAGCCAAAGAATATAAAGCCCAGGTGAAGCAGCTTATTGAAATGAACCGGATTGTTCCGGCAAAAGGCGACATTGGCTTTAACTTTACCGACAACAACCTCATCAAGAAAATTTTTGTCGATAAGCTGATTCAGGCTCAACTGATTAGCGGCCGTCTGGCGATCGCGCGTCTGGTGCCAGACAGCAGCGGCGAGAGCGTATACGCGATTATTCCGGCTAACGTCGCAGATAAGATTGCGCAGCGCGATGCGGACAGCATTGTGTTACACAGCGCGCTCAGTCAGGAAGAGCAGGATGAAGACGATCCGTATGCTGATTTCAAAGTACCTGATGATTTAATGTGGTAGCTGGCCTCGCCGCTCGTCATCTGTCGCTGTGGATGGCCGCGTCAATGAAAAGGGATGAATGCATCGTCTCGCTGCGAAAATATCGCCCCCTCAAAGGATGAATCAATGATGATGTTCCGCCCCATGCGCGAAGAAGAATATCCGGCATATCTGGAATACTTTATTACGGATTATGCGCGTGAAATTGCCGCCAACTATCGGCTTAGCGCAGAGGATTCACTGACAAAAGCGACGCGTGAAATCGCCGAGGATCTTCCTGAGGGGGTGAATACCCCCGGGCAGGTTTTGCTGTCTCTTTTTAGCCAATCAGACAATCGCGACGAGCACGTCGGCTACCTCTGGTACAAACCCGATACCGCCGCGCGAACCGTGTTCATCTTTGATTTTTATATCTTCAACGCCTGTCAGGGGCAGGGGCTGGGCACGCAGGCGCTACGCGCCTTTGAGCGGGAGATGCGGGAGCAGGGGATCGAACAGATTCGACTTCGCGTGGCCGGAGATAACC
>ERZ1106922.518-NODE-518-length-10300-cov-14.251733_pt1 | contig 10300 bp, 5 predicted proteins | sample MGYA00403656_ERZ1106922 | MGnify/ENA primary metagenome ERZ1106922 (study PRJEB35170, sample SAMEA104062453) | human gut metagenome | biome: human gut; feature: human-associated habitat; material: faeces | place: Denmark | collected 2012-10-12 ... | reverse complement strand
CCGCCCGCGGAACTTCATTGAGGGATCGGTCGGGTTTAGTCTTCTTTCTTCTTCTTGAGAGCTATCGCGACGACGGCGCCCAGAGCCAGGCAGCCCGCGACGATGGCGATCGTGCCGCCGACGTTGCCGCCGCAGCCGCCCTGTCCGGCCTCGCCGGTGTCGCCCTTATCGCCCTTGGGACCTGCGGGACCCTGCTCGCCGGCAGGACCCTGCTCACCCGCGGGACCCTGAGGTCCGGTGATGTCTTCGAGCGCGATGAGGTCGTTCCATTCGGCATCGCCGACGTAACGCCACTGCACGTGCGTATCGGTCACCTGAAGCTCGATCTGCTTGCCGTCTGCGCCGGGCGTGCCGCCCACCGTGGGTATCGCGGAGGAAGCGGTGTAGCCGTTCTCATACGTCACGACGACGTTGCCGTTCGAGATGGTGACGGACTCGATGTTGCCTTCGGGAGCGGTCGCGTTGCCGCTGATGACGATGTCGAAGGTGTGCTCGTACACGCCCGTCCTCGTGGTCGCGGTAAGCGTCACGGTGTAGGTGCCGGGGGTAACGGGCGTACCGGTTATCGTACCGTTGGATGCGATGCTCACACCGCCGGGAAGTCCGGTCGCGGTGTAGGTGGTGTCGTTATCGCTGCCCTCGAACAGCACTGCCGCGGCGAACGCGGAGCCGGTCGTTCCGGTGGTCTTGCTGACGGTGAAGCCGCTTGCGACGGAGATGGTGATGTTCTCTTTCTCGATCTCCACCCAGCCGTCCGCGGTGGCGGTGACGCTCACCGTGTACTCGCCCGCGTTGACGGGAGTGCCGCTGAGCGAGCCGTCTGCCGCCATGGTCACGCCTTCGGGAAGTTCGCCGTCGGTGATCGCATAGTTGACGTACTCGTTGCCGATGATGCCGTTCTCCACGGTCACGGCCGCGTCAACGGCCACGCCCTGGGTCAGCTCGATGGCGTCGGTGGCCGCAAGCCATGCGGAACCGTCCACGCCGTTCTTGTTCATCTGGGTCTTGGAGTGCAGGTTGATGAAACGCATAGCGTTCTCACGAGCCATCCAGTACTGGAGCTCGCCCGTCTCGGCTGCGTCGAGCGCGCCTTCGTCAGTCGCTGCGGTCTCGTTGAGAGCAGCCTCTATGGTCTCGCTGTACTCGACGGTGCCCGTCGTATCGTTCCAGGTGCCGGAATAGCCCTTACCGTTGGACGTATCCATGTTGTCATTGCCCGCACGGCCCATCAGGTCGCCGGGGGTGTAACGGCCCACCATCATATGGTTATCCGTGGTATAGGAAAGGTCTGTCGCGCCCCACTCATCGCGGATAAGGCCGGTTATGAAGTTGTAGTTGACGCCGTTGTACATCGTACCGATGTTGGCGTAGGAGCCCATGAAGTAGTTGGAGCTGCCTTCCTGGATAGCCATCTGGAAAGGCTTTGCGTAGATCTCGCGAAGGGTCTGCTCGGAGAGCCAGGTGATCATCGCGGACACGCGAGGCGACTGCTGGTCGTTGAGGATACCGTGCTTGATGCAGGTAGCAACGCCCTTCTCGCGGACGCCCTTGGTCATGCGCGAACCCATGAAGCCGGTGAGCATGGGATCGGTAGCGAAGAATTCGCCGTTTCTGCCCGCCCAAACGGTACGGATGGTCTGGACGCTGCCGCCCCACCATGCGTTGTTGGTGCCGCGAAGCAGATAGAGGTTACCGATGAGACGGCCCTGCTTGTAAGCGATGTCCTTGTTGAACGTGGAGGCGATCATGCCGTTGCACGCCCACTTGTATCCGCCGCCGTCGTTGGAGTTGTCGCCGCCCGAAAGAGCTTCGAGGCCGATCCTTTCGATGCCGCGCTTCTGACCTCTGTTGATCAGCCACTCCATCTCGTTGTAGGAAAGCTGATCCATGAAATCGTTCCATGCCTCGGTGCCCTCAGCGCCGTCGTAAGGGTTCTCGCCGCTCATGTCGGAGACCTGAAGCTCGGTGACGGTCTCGGTGCCGAGCGCCGCCTGCTTCCAGGTATCGATCTCATCCTGAGCCGCTCTGAAGTCGGCAACCCAGGGGAAATCCTTCTCGCCGTCCACGATCTTGACCGCGCCTTCCGTGCCCTCGGCAACTATCTCGCCGTTAAGGCTGTAAACGTCCTGGCCGTCCTGATAACGAGGACCTTCGAAATCGGCAGGAGTCGGGTTGTCATAGACACCTGTGCTCACGTTGTCGCCGGTAAGCTTTGTAAGATAAGGCGCCTCGTCAAAGTCGGTGATACCCTCGCCTATCTGGAACTTGTGCCAGTAAGCGATACGGTTGAGAGTCGCCTGAGAAACGGTCATGTCCGCATCCGTGGGAGCCTTAGGGAATGAATCCGTGAAGCCGTCCTTTCTGGACATGAAGGTCTGATGCGCGTCGGCGGACTCGTTGAACTGATATTCGTTGCCTTCCACTCCGCGCACGGAGGAGAACACGCCGTTCTCGGGCGAGAAGAGGTTGCCCACTTCGTTGCCGGAGAAGTCGTCCAGCTTGAGATAAGCGGTCTCGTCCACCGTGAAGTTACGCACGGCGTAATCGGTGGCGCCCTCCTGCATCCAGCTGTTGGAGTTGCCCATCACGCGCAGCGCCCAATCGCCTGCTTCCATGACATAGCCCTTGCCACCCGAGAGACCGCGCCAGTCATAGGACGCCATATCCTGAAGGTTGAAGGAGATCTCCACCGTTTCGGAAGCGCCCGGCTGCAGGATGCCCGTTTTCTCGAAATTAACCATTTTGACGTAAGGTTTCTCGACGGGAGCGTCCGTGGTGTCGTAAGGCGCGGTGCTGTAAAGCTGAACGGCCTCTTTGCCCGCGGCATAGCCCACGTTGGTCACCTTGACGGTAACGGTGCCGCTCTTGATCTCGGCTTCATTGCCCGCGGCGGACTCGATGGACGCTTTCGCAAGCGTGCTGCCTTCGGTAAGGACGGTGCCGTCGTCAAGCTTCACGTCCACGATCTCGTACTCAAAATCGGAACCGTAGCTCAGGCCGTACCCGAAGGGATACACGACCGCGTCGCTATACCACTCGGTACCCGCATTGTGATCGGTCGCATCCGCGGCATTCATATCCGCCGCTTTGGTCTCGTAGTACCAATAGTCGCGGTAGATGTCCTCTTCATAGTCCGTACCGAACAGGCCGTACTCGTCGGGGGTGCTGCTTGCGGGACCGCTCCAGCCTGCCGTAGGATAATTATAGATGTTACCGCGGGTGGTGCGGTAAGTGGTCACATCTGCGCCCGGCGCGCTGTCTATATAACGGTATGTCACTTTGGACAGTATCGCGTTGGCGTTGGTGATCGTGTCATCATCGGTCGCGACGGAGCCGTCCTCGTTGAACGTCATATCATAGTAGTCGGGGTTCGTCTGGTTGTTGAAGCCCACGTTCTGCCAGATTGGATCGGCAGTATGATCTTTCACATATATCTGATTCGTTTTACCGGAAGGATTGGCATCTCCAGAGATGATATTCGCGACGCCCTCCAGACCGACCTGTCCGGGACGGCTGATCATCAGTATGCCGTCCACATCGGGATCGTTCTCAAGATCGTAGTACTCGATGGGCACGACCGCGTTGACGAGATATATGATCTTCTTGAAGCCCTGTTTCTTGACGTATTCGAGCAGCGCCTCCTCCTCGTTGGAGAGCATCAACTCGTGTTTGTACGTCTCGGAACCGTCTTCGTTGGTGGCGAGATTGGCGTGCCAGTCTCCTTCCGCATCTGCGAGCACCTGCTTGTCGGTGGCTGCCGTCTTCTCGGCACCCACGCCCATTCCGTTAAGGACAGTATTGTGGTCGCCTGCAAACGTGCCTTCCGAAAGGAATCGCGTTACGGTTATGAACGCAACGTCGTTGTATTCCTTATACGAACGCTCCACTGCCGCGCCGAATTCGATAGTTTCGTCTCTGCCTTGAGAACTGTTGCTGTAATCATTATCGGCATAAAAAGACTCAAGAGCAGGATTGACGCGATATCCCTCGTCTGCAAGCGCACGAGCCACGCTCTGCTGACCGGAAGACCCTATGCCCTGGATAGAGTCGGAGCTGGTACCGAACACGCTTACGCGCTCCGTCCTTGCGACGGGAAGCGCATTATTGTTGTTCTTGAGAAGTATCGTTCCTTCCTCGGCCATCTGGATGTTCAGAGCTTTCGCGGCGGCCTGCGCCTCTTCCATGGTCGCATAATCGGGATAAAAATCACCGTTCTTTTCCATGGTACTGAAAGCTCCGGCATGGTAATAGCCGGTAACAAAAACGCCGAGCATGACGGACAGTACTATTGCGAGGATTACCGTCAGAAATGCGAGGCTTTTCGTCATTTTCCCTTTTTCCATTTGGAAAAAACCTCCTATAAGATTTTTATATAGAAACGGCTTTGCCGTAACTATCTATTTTTGGTTCAGGCGCGATGCGCGTTTTTTCGGGTTGTCGATGAAGCAGATCGCTATCTCCGCAGCGACGCACAGCACCGTGCCTATCAGGATGAAGAACACCAGCTCTATGATGTTGCCTCCGCCCGACAGTCCCGGCAGTCCGTTCAGGTAGTCACCGAACATCATCAGGCGGTTGGACAGGAAGAACGAGAACGCCAGCGACCAGAACGCGCACGGCAACAGCGGTAGCATCGGCACGTCCGTCAGCATGACGCCCACGCCTCCCGCAACTCCCAGCACCAGCATCACGAACACCACGGGCACGAACGTGTCGTTGCTCGCCGAATACACGGCGTACACTATCGCTATCACCAGCGCGAGCGCGCTCGCAGCCGCGTTCAACACAAAGCACGGGATCCCGCGCGTCTTATCCGGTCTCATGCTACCTCCTTCGCTTTCCCGCCCTTTACGCAGGACAGCACGCTCATCACCACGCACCCAGCCGTCGCCACGGACAGCAGCACTATCACGGCGATGATCAGTCCCTGCCACCACGGCAGTACGTTTACCACTTCCGACTCGTGCGTCAGGCCGTTGACGAGGTTGGAATGGGCGAACGCGTAGTAGAACTGTTTATTCGTCTCTCGCAGTTTGCCCAGCAGGTATCCGTCGTCGTTCTCCAGTATCGCTCGCTTTATCTTCGGACCCGCAAAGTAGTCCGCTCCCACGCTTATGCAATACATGTCGTTGCCCGCCGCCTGCATCTCCACGGGATGCTGGTAGATCTTACCCGTCACCGCGTCGCTTATGATCACGCCGTTGAAGCCCCATTCGCCCGTCAGCAGTTCCTCCTGCAACGCGCTGCTCTGGCCCGCGTACGTGCACCCGATGCGGTTGTACGTCGTCATCACTCCCAGCGCTCCGCCCACCGTGAACGCCGCTTCGAAGCCCTTCAACGGCCCTTCTCTCAGCGTCTGTTCCGTCATGAACGTAGCCACTCCGTATCTGTTCGTTTCCTGGTCGTTGGACGCGAGGTGCTTAGGCGCGACGTTCACTCCCATCGCCTGCATCTCGCGTACTTCCGTACCGAGGAAGTAATAGTTAACTATCGCGTCTTCGCTGTAATACTCGTAGTTCCTTCCCGAGTACGGCGTGCGATGGATGTTGGACGCGGGCGACCACATCTGCGTCGCTCCCGAGTACAGGTTATCCTCGCCCAGGAATCGTCCGCGCGCCGCCGCAAGCTCCAGGTTCCACGTGGACGACAGCACCGTCTCCACCGGATAGCACGTCGCTCCGCGTTTGTCGCCGTAGATGTATGACTGCTGCGCTCCGTCCGGTCCGTCGTTGTTCTTCTGCTCGGGCTTCGCCACGCTTACCACTCCGCGTGTGCTGAAACTGTCGTCGAGGATGCTCACCATGTCGTCTATCGTCAGCTGGTCCAGGAACGCGTCCCACTTCTCATCGTCCTCGTACGGCACTCCGTACATGTCCACGAACTTGATCCCCGCGTCCTCGCCCAGCGTGTAGTCGGACACGCTCGGCGCGCCTTCCGGCTTTTCGTACGTGTAGCCGTCCAGCTCTTCCACCATCTCGGGCGTGGCCGCCACCGTGGTCGCTTCCGTGGGATACGTACCGCTCCAATCCCGGCGCGTGAGGTACGTCACCGAGTCCTCCACCCAGTAATTGATGTCGGCGTCTTCGAACAGGTTGGTCACGCGGTTGCCCGTCGTACGCGAGTCCAGATACCTCTCGGTGTCCGCTTCCCGCGCCAGCGTGCGCGTCTTGGCGGCGTCGCCCGCGTCCGTCATCGCTTCCGCGTCCACGCTCGCTCCCGACTCCGCTTTCGCCGCCAGCACGTTGTTCAGCGCGTCGTGCACGTCATCGCCCAGCGCGAATATGTAGTCACCGTCCGAAAGGTAATACCCTTTCAGCTCCTTGTAGTCGTAGCTCGCCAGCAGATACTCGTCCACCGTTATCTCCAGCGTTTCCGATCCGCCGCCCGCGAGCTCGCCCGTCTTGGCAAAGCCCGCCAGCTGTATGGCGCTCTTCTCCACGAGGTTGGTGCGCTCATACTCGCCGTAAGGCGTCTGCGCGTACAGGTGCACCACGTGCTTGCCCGGTACCTCGCTCGTGTTCGTCACCGTCACGCTCGCCGTGTACGTACCGCTCTCAGCGTCGTACGTCACTCCGTTCAGCGTCTCCGTGAACGTCGAGTAGGACAGGCCGTAGCCGAACGGGTAGATCACCTCGTCCGCGTACGTCCACGCTCCGCCGTCCGTGGAGCCCACGGGGTCGGACGCTCCGTAGCGCCCCAGCACGACGTCCTCGTACCGCGTTTCGTAGTATTTGTAGCCCTGGTATATGCCCTCGGCGTACACCACCAGCTTACCTTCGAACTGCTCCTGATCCGCGAAGGTCAGCTCCGCGTTGTTAGTGTAGGATATGTCGCCGAAGTTGACCATCGCGGGGGACGACAACGAATTGGCCGCGTACGTCTCTATGAGCCGTCCCGAGGGATTGGCGTCGCCTTTGAGCAGGTTCGCCACGCCCTCGAAGCCGCGCAGGCCCGGCCCGCCTATCCACATGCAGGCGTCCACGCCGTACTCTTCGAGAAAGCCCAGCTCAAGCGGGTTGGTGGTGTTCAGCAGCAGTATGACCTTTTTGAAGGTGCCTTTGTCCTTGTATTCCTTTACCAGCGTCAGCAGGTCCTTTTCCGCGTCGTGCAGTTCGAGGTGCTTCTTGCCCTCGTAGTCCTTGACGGGCAGGTCGCGCGTTTCGCCGCCTTCGCGGGAAAGCATGACCACTGCAACGCTCTCTTCGAAACTGCTCTTTATCTCGTCCGTGTAGAAGGACGCGGGCTCTTCGCCCAGCAGGAACGCCGTTTCGGGGCTGCCCGTTCCGCCGCCCTTACCGCCGCGGTAGGAGGGCGACGCCTCGTACGCGTCGATCAGCGTTTCGTTGAGCGTGAACCCCGCGGAGCGCATCGCGTCCACGTACGTGACCAGGTTCGCCTGACCGTCCGTCCACGCTCCGCCCGAGCGCGCGCGGTACAGCGGTTGCACGGTGGCGTGTCCCAGCAGCGTCAGCTTGCGCTCGTCCGACTTCAGCGGCAGCGCGTTCCCCTCGTTACGGAGCAGTACCGCGCCCTCTTCCTCTTCCGTCACGCAGTGCGCGTACTCGTCGATCAGCAGCTTCTCCAGCCCTTCGTCCGACGGTATGCCGTTCTCCGTGTATGCCGTGCGGTACTTGTACGTCGCAGGGTCGTCGGACAGCCCGCCCGATACCTCGCTCAGCTTCACGCCCAGCCCGTTGCTTATCTGCATCTCGTTCTGGAACGCCCACACGCTCATGACGATGGCCGCGCACAACACGAAGATAAGGATCGAGGAAGCGCTTTTCCAATTTTTCTCGAATATACGCATAACAAACTCCGTAAAAAAAGATCGGACAGTGTGCGGATACGCGTCCGCAGGCTTTGTGCGTATAGTGTATCATGCGAAAAACAAAAAAAGCCGATACCCTGCGAAATCGGTCGATTTTAATGCGAAAGCCGTCGAGCAAACCCCCGAAAAGCCTTGAAAAGCACAAAAAAAGCGTCGCGGACACGCATCGGCGTGTCCGCGGCGAGGCGACGATAGCGTCGCCGTTATCTTTCCGACATCATTTGTCTTTTCTCCGTTTTCCCGGCAGTTCGTCCAACGAGAACAGTATCGTCAGCACGAACAGGTGTCCTCGTTGCTCGACGTTCATGTAACCGCCGTACTTCTCCACGACGTAGTGCATGCTCTTCAGTCCGAAGCCGTGCCCGCGCTTGTCCTTTTTGGACGTCACTATGGCGCCGTCGCGTATGACCAGGTCGTCCTCGCAGTAGTTCTCCACGCATATGCGCAGGATGTTCCCCACGCTCGCCAGCTGCATGGATATCTGGCGTTTTTCCCTGTCCTCGTATTTGGCGACGCACTCGATCGCGTTGTCCATGGCGTTGCCGATGAGGGAGTACACGTCCGTCGGCTCCATGAATTCCAGACCCTTGGCGTCCGCGATGAACACGAACTCGATGTCCTTCTGCTCGCACAGCAGGCTCTTGCTCGCCAGCGTGGTGTCCAGAGCCGCGTTGCCCGTCTTGGGCGTGCGCTCGTATATCATGACGTCGTGTTCCAGCTTGGCTATGTACTTCTCGCGCTCCTCGCTGTTTATGGGGTCGCGCAGATAGGCTATCTGATGTTTGAGGTCGTGGCACTTGTAGTTGATGCTGTCGATGTTCTCGGATATCATCTTATAAGTGGCCTGTTCGCGGCGCAGCAGTTCCTGAAGAATCTGCTTGTCCTCCATCAGCGTGTCCGTGTTGTTGACGGAATAGAAGATGATGAACAGCAGCACGCAGGTCAGCGCGGAATAGAAGTTGACGGTGATGTTTATGACCGAGAAATCGACATTGTTTATCTTAATGAGGTTGTTTATCACCTCGCGGACTATGTAGACCAACATGAACGTCACGCTGCCCAGCACCGTTATCTTCCAGGGCTGCATGCCCAGGTCGAGGATGTTGCGCCTGCGGACGAGTATGAAATACCCGGCGACGTAGAACACGGGATAGCATATGAAGCTGAGCGCCATCCACATCCCTCCGCCCTCGGCGATGTCGAACGCCTCGCGCAGCAGCCACGTGACGCACTCGGTGATGTGCTGCAACAGGAAGGTGTTCAGCACGATGAAGATAACGCGCTTGATGTCCGTATCGAGTATCACCATGAACGCGAGCACCGCGGTGGGTATGAGTACGAAGGCGGGAACGAAAAAGAACCCCGCGAGCAGCACGTCGGGGACGAACCACCCTATGACCAGAAACGCCACCGAGCACAGCGCGAACCTCGGCCAGAAATTCGGACGCTTTTTCGCTCGGCAGGCGAACAGACAGCCCGAAACGTACAACTGTACCGCGTAAGGAAACTGCGACGGTATCACGTTGTTAAGAAAGTCCAGCAGCATCTTATCCCCCTTTCACCCTCAGTACACGTACTTGCGATACCCCGTGAACTTGCGCATGAACTCCTTTTTGCGGCTGCGCGAAATGGGTATCTTCTGCTCGCCTATCATGAGGCTGTCCTTGCCCAGCGACGTCACGTAAGCGGGATTGACCAGGAAGGACACGTCCGAACGCAGGAACCCCACGCCCTCCAGCATCTGCTCGGCCTTGGACAACGACATCAGTTTCTTGTAGACGCCGTGGCTCGTGTGGAAATACACGTAATGATTGACGCTCTCCACGTACGTGATCTCCCCCGCGACGATGTACTGCGTCATGCCGTCCTCTCCCGTCAGCTTGATGACCGTGCTCCTGTTCTTGCGGCTGTAAGTCACCGCCTTGTCCAGCTTCATGCTGAATTTGAGGTACTGTATGGGCTTGACGAGAAAGTCCATCGCGTCCACCGAATACCCCTCTATGGCGTACTGCACCATTATGCTCACGAATATTAGCGGGACGAATTCGTCGCGCTTACGTAGCTCCCGCGCGGTCTCGATGCCGTTGATGTGCGGCATGTCTATGTCCATGAACACCACGGTGTACTCGCCCGCTTCGTACCCGTCTATGAACGCCATGCCGTCCGTGAACCAGCGCGTTTCCACTTTCTCGCCCCTCTCTTTCTCGTAACGCTCGGCAAACTCCTTCAACCGGAGGAACGACTCCTCTTCATCCTCCACTATGGCTATTTTTATCATGTCCCCTCCCGGGAATATCATGCTTCCACAAACGTACACTTTTACGGAAGTGTTCCGCCCGCCTGAAAAATGCGTGATATCTCACTTTATTGTATCGTTATTGTAACAAAACACGCGTTTTCATGTCAATAGATTTGCTTCCACAAAAGTGTACTTTTTTGGAAAAAATATAAAAAAGCGGCCGCGCCGGTGGT
>ERZ1106922.514-NODE-514-length-10485-cov-10.672100_pt1 | contig 10485 bp, 5 predicted proteins | sample MGYA00403656_ERZ1106922 | MGnify/ENA primary metagenome ERZ1106922 (study PRJEB35170, sample SAMEA104062453) | human gut metagenome | biome: human gut; feature: human-associated habitat; material: faeces | place: Denmark | collected 2012-10-12 ... | reverse complement strand
TTATAACGCTTACGCCAATGCTCGCAGCAGCGGGACTTACGGCAGCGGCACGCGTTCGGAAGTCATGACCGTAGGCGACTGGAACCTTTACGAGGCGGAACCGGCGTTCTATGAGCAGTCGGGTCTTCGCGATTCATACAAAAATTACGGCGATGCCGCGGTGATATTCCTTGCCCGTACGGCGGGCGAGAACCGCGACTGCCCGACGGGCAACGTCGAGCGCGACGCAATATGGTACCAGCGCGAAGATCCCACTCAGGACTATCTTGCGCTTTTCCCCGAGGAAGAGGCTTTGCTCAGCGAGGTCAAGGCGTACAAGGATAACGGGACGTTCAAGAAGGTCATCCTCGTGCTCAATACTTCCAACCTCGTTCAGATGCCCTGGCTGGACGAATACGGCATCGACGCATGTCTTTATACCGCGGGTTACGGTCATCACGGCACGATAGCTCTCGGCAGCATACTCTGCGGCGAGACCAACCCTTCGGGCAGGCTTGTCGATACCTGGGCGTACGATTTTCAGTCGTCGCCCGCGATGACCAATTTCGGCGCATTCACGTATACCAACGCCGACCAGATGCTCACGGCGGAGAACCGCATTACCGAGAATCCCGAGAAGGTCGAGCATTACGTCGTATACGCCGAGGGCATCTACATCGGCTATAAGTATTATGAGACTCGTTACGAGGACGCCGTCCTCGGCAACGGCGACGCGGACAGCGACGTCGGCTCAAGCACGGAAGACAGCTGGAAGTATTCCGACGAAGTGCAGTACCCGTTCGGTTACGGTTTGTCTTACACCGATTTCTCTCTCGAGATAGTGGAAGAAGAATGCTCTTACGATCCGGAAAAGAAGGGCGAAGAGTTCACCATCGCCGTTAAAGTCACCAATACGGGCGACGTTGCGGGCAAGCGCTCGGTACAGCTGTACGTGCAGGCGCCTTACATTGAATACGGCGTGGAGAAATCCTCCGTGCAGCTCGTTGGCTTCGGCAAGACCGGCGTTCTCGCTCCCGCGGGGCAGGAAGGCGACAGCGAGACCATCACGATCACCGTAGATAAATATCTTCTTGCGTCTTACGATTATGAAGGACTCAACGATAACGGTGTCACCGGTTACATCCTCGACGCGGGCGACTACCGTTTCGCGGTGGGCGACAGCGTACACGACGCTCTCAACTATATCCTTGCGGATAAGGGCGCTACGGGCATGACAAACCACGACGGCAGCGACTTCGCGCCGGACGCGACCAATCACGTCTGGAAGTGGAACCTGGCGGAGCTCGATACAGAGACGTATCACTACTCTCAGTGGAATGAGAACGAGCAGGTGGAAGTGACCAACCGTCTCGAGGAGATGGATCTCAACTATTGGCTGCCCGATACCGTGACGTATCTTACGCGTTCGGATTGGAGCGGCACCTATCCCACCGAGCACACGGTGATAACTCTTACGCAGGAAATGGCGATAGAGATAAGCGGTAACTATTACGGCTACGATAACGGCGACCGTTATCAGGAATTCGCCCGTCCCGAGGACGCTCCCGCGGTGTCCGACTTCACGCAGGGTGCAAAAAACGGCATCACGTTCTCCGACATGCACGGCATACCTTACGAGGACGACGAGACGTGGAACAAATTCATCGATCAGCTTACGGTAGAGGATATGCTCAACGTCATCTGGGAGCACTGGGGAACGTACGCGATCTCGAGCGTAGGCAAGCCCTGGAACTGGAACGACGACGGTCCCGACGGCATCAACCAGGGATTCAAGATCCAGGACGAAGACGGCAACCGTCTTCCGCACATCAGCGGCGAGTGCACGATGTTCCCCAACGAGATCGTGCTCGCGCAGACGTATAGTTACGACCTTCTCACTCGCCGCGGAGAGATGCTCGGCGAAGAGTCCATGTTCTCCACCTGCGTGCAGCTGTGGAGCCCGGGCGGTGACCTTCACCGCACGCCTTACGGCGGACGTAACTTCGAGTATTACAGCGAAGATTCTTACATGTCATATCTGTGCGCGGGCGCCGAAGTCGCGGCGATGCGCTCCAAGGGCGTGGTCACGGCTATCAAGCATTGCTGCGGCAACAACTAGGAGACCTACCGCCAGGGACTTTCGACGTTCTCCAACGAGCAGTCCTTCCGTATGAACGACATGCGCGGCTTCGAGGGCGCGTTCACCATCGGTAAGTCCAACAGCACGATGACTTCCTTCAACCGCGTAGGCATGCGCGCGTACTGCCACAGCAAGGTCATGCAGCAGGACGTCATGCGCGGCGAATGGGGCTTTAAGGGCGTCATCATCTCCGACGCGATCGACAGCTACATGCACCCGGTCGAAGCCATCATCGCGGGTAACGACCAGTGGTGTCTTGCGAGATCGCAGGACAGCGTAAGGACGGTAAAAGACGCGATCAACGGCGGCGACGGTTATATCCTTCAGATGCTCCGCCAGGCGAACAAGAACTTCTATTACGCATACTGCAACAGTAACCTGGTCAACGGCATGTCTTCGGATATGGTGATAATCCCCGTCACAAACTGGTGGGAGACCGCGCTGACTACCGCCAACACGGTGCTCCTCGTGATCACCATCGTTGCGGGCGTACTGTTCATAAGCAGCGCAGTCATCAAGGCGATCGTTTCGCGTAAAGACAAGGCGAATTCTGCCGAGGAGGCGTAAGGAGAAGGATCATGTTTAAGAAATTATTCAAAAACAAACCCATAGGGTTCTACTTCAGTCTCGCGGCGTCTTTGCTCAGCTTGTTTCTCACGATATTCTATGCCGCATACTGCGGGGCGCACGGTCTGTTCAACGGGGGAGTGTTCGTATTCTATCTGCTTGCGTTCCTGCTCCCGCTCGTGTACTTCTTCATCGAAGAGAACGATCTGACGCGCATCATCCCCATATTGCAGACGGTATTCCTCTCTCTCGCGGTAGGTATCTCAATACCGACCATGGGAACGGAGATCGTCTACTATCTGACCGGTTCGTCCAACATAGCCGAGACCACGGCTTCGGGCGCGGTGCTCATCTTCATCATCGCGGCGACTCTCGTTACGGCGTTGGTGTCCCTCGTCGCGTGCTTCATGCGCCAGACCAAAAAGCTGACGGCAGAGCAGCAGGCGGAAGTGGACGAGGATTGGGCGAACTTCAAGACGAACACCAAGGAGTTCGCTGTCAAGCACAAGACGCCGCTCATCATAGGCGGCGCGGGAGCGGTGGTGCTCATCGTCTTCCTCATAATCCTGTTCGCTGTCATCATACCGGCGGCGCTCGTCGTACATGTCGACTCCGTCAAGTTCGAGCAGGAGTCCGTCGTGATGTATGAGACGGATAAACTTCGCCTCGAGCCCATCATCACTCCCGAAGACGCGGAAAACAAGAACATAATATACACGAGCAGCGACGAGTCCGTCATCAAGATAGAAAACGGCGTCGCGGAGGCGCTCAAAGCGGGCGAAGCCACGATAACCGCCACGGCGGAAGACGGCGACGCGTCCGCAACATGCAATGTAGAAGTAAAAGAACTCACGGTCACAGAAACGACCGTCGCCAAGATGCCGAACACCGTGCACTACATGTACGGCGCAAACGAGGAGTTCAAATCGAGCGGCGTATCCATCGTCGCAAAACTCTCCAGCGGCAAAGAGCAGAAGATAACCAAGGGCAAGCACGGTCTTACGTTTACCGCCGATGAAAAGCACATGAAGGACGGTGAGATAATCGTGAACGATAAAGACGTCACGATAACCGCGTCCTACACCTTCCGCGACAAGCCGTTCTCCGCGACTTTCGTTGTTCACGGCGACGCGGCGGAAGCGGGCTCGTTCTCCGAGTTCGGCGCGGCTCTTTCGAACAACAACATCGGCTATGTGTATATGACGGACGACTTCGACGCAGGTACCGTCAAGGTAACGCGCAACTTAGGTATCGAAGGCAACCTTAACGCGAGTGCGGTGGAGGTGTCCGAAGGCGCGACACTCACGATGGAAGACGGCCGCATTTGGTCGGGCGGCGACCTCGCTATTAGCGGCGACGGCGCGATCGACGCGTCCGCGTTCGAAGTAGCGTCCGTTCCTCTGCAGGACCGCAGAGAACATGCCGCACTGTTCGCGGAAGGCTCGCTGACGATAGACGGCACGGACGTGGTATGCAGCAACGTAGCCGCGAACGACTTTACCGTAAGAGGCGGCGCGAACGTCACGGTCTACGGCAAGAACGTCAGCATCAAACAGCAGGCGGGCTTCGGCGATTTCGGCATGCTCGGCGTCAACGGTATCCATCTTGCCGGTGATCTCACCGTCGAAGGCGAGGGCACCGTACTCAACATAATGTATAACGACATCGCTTTCGGTTCCAGCCCTGCGGCTGTCGAGACTAACGGCGTCACCACGGTAGACGGCGCGACGCTAAACATCGGCAGCAGCGAAGGCTGCGCTTCCTGGGCATACACCATCTGGTCGGGTAACGGCGACGACTTGGTCGCAAAGAACGGTGCGAAGGTATCTCTCTCGATGACCAACGACACCAGTTGCTTCTGGGCGGTAAACAACCTCGAAGTGCTGGACGGCTCCGAGTTCACCATGAACGCGCCCAATTACACCAACGCGGATATCAACGCGAAGTTCGACGCCGACGCGAAAGTTACCGTGAACGGCACCGTGTTCGATATGACAAAGCCTCTCGAAGAGCGCGCGTTCGGCGACATGACGGCAACGGGCGAAGTGACCGTATCCGTCGATCCCGATATGCTGTACTTCGCGGGCGAGAAGTTCACGGGCGAAGGCATCTCCGTCAATGCGGAATTCTCGGGCGGGTCTTCCTCCGGCAAGCTGCGCGTGGCGCTCGACAGCGGCTTCGTAGTGACGGAGATCGCCTCTCTCGTCGAAGGGGATAACACCGTTACGGTGACCGTCGGCGGTAAAACGCTCACGGCGACCGTTACCGCGCGTCCCGCACCCGAAGAGGGAGAAGCGGTAGCCAATACCGCGGAGGCGTTTGCCGAAGCCATGAAGGATCCTACGATAAACACCATCATCGTGAGCGGCGATCTCGGCGAAGTCAAGGTAACGCGCGATATTTCCGTCGAAGGCAATCTCCGCGTGAGCAAGCTCACGGTAAACGAGAACGCAACGCTGACAATGACGGACGGCAGGATATTCTCCGACGGCATCCTTACGATAAGCGGCGGCGGCGAGATAGTCGCGACCGCGTTTACGTCGACGTCCGGCGAGCGCACCGACCATGCGGCGATATACGCGGGCGGCAAGCTGACGATAGGCGGTACCGACATCGACTGCTATAATATCGCTTCGACAGGCGATATCGACATCTTCGGCGGTGCGACTGTGAATGTGTACGGAAACAGCGGCGCAGGCGCCAACGGCGTCCACGCTTCGGGCAAGACCGTCACGATAAGCGGCGAAGGCACGAAGGTCAACGTCGTGTATAATAAAGACAGCTACGGCAAGAACCCTGCGAACGGTCAGGATACGACTCCTGCTGCGTTCGAAGTCAAGGAGATCGTTGTCGACGACAAAGCGACCCTGTACGTTTACAGCGCAGAGGGCTGCAAGTCCTGGAAGTTCGCCGTATGGAGCGGTACTTCGGGCAGCACCGTGACCGTCAAGGGCGGCGCTTACGCGAGATTCGATGTCAGCGACATATACGGTAAGATGTTCGACGGTATAAGCTCGATAACCGTTGAGAGCGGCTCCCGTTTCGTCGCGGTAGCGCCCGAAGCGAATTGGCAGAAGGACATAGTCGTCGGTCTCGGCGAGTGGTATAAGTCCGCTGACGAAGTGCCCGACGCGGCTCCTTCGCTCACCGCCATAAAGGTCACACCGCCCGACAAGGTGAAGTACCTTGAGGGAGAGACGCTCGACCTTACGGGCATGACGGTCACCGCCGTTTACGGCACCAACGAAGTTGCGGTATCTCTTAACGACGTTACCGTTGTTCCCGCAGCGGGTACCGCACTCACCGCGAAAGACACTACCGTTACGGTCACTTATAACGGCAAAACGGCTACGTTCTCTATCGCGGTCACCGCGGCTTCCGCAAGCGCGACCGTGACAAGCGAGTCCGAATTCAATGCGGCTCTCGCCGATCCTACGAAGACGGATATCGCGATAAGCGGTGACTTTACGATAAGCAGCGCGACGATAGCCCGCAACGTATCTATCCGCGGCAACCTTAAAGTGACGTCTCTCACCGTATCGGATGGCGTGACGCTCACCATGGTAGACGGACGTATCCTTTCGGACGGCGACCTTACGATAAGCGGCAGCGGCACGATCGATGCTCTCGCTTACGGCAAAACGAATGCGAGCGAGCGTAAAGATCTTTCGTCGATCTACGCGGGCGGCAAGCTGACCATCGACGGCACTACCGTAAAGAGCAACGGCATCTACACCGTAGGAAATATAGAGATCAAAGGCGGCGCGGACGTTACCTCGTATGGTAAAAACGTATACGTCGGCGGCGACGGCGCAAACGGTATCCACAGCGAAAGCGGTACCGTTACCGTGAGCGGCGCGGAGACCGTGCTCAATGTACTTTACGACGATGCGGTGCGTGAAAAGACTCCCGCGGCGTTCCAGGCGGCAACGCTTGCTATAGACGGTGCGACCGTAAACGTCGGCAGCACGGATGGCAGCGCTTCCTGGGGTTACGCGGTATGGTCGGACGGAAATTTCGAGATGACCGTGACCAACGGCGCTCAGGTTAAGTTCGATGTGGACGCTTCTTCGTCCGACACTCATTGGGGCAGCATAGTTTGCAGCAATGATATGAGCGGCATAAGCATAAAAGTATCCGAGGGTACGAGCGCGGGCAAGACCACGAGTTTCATCGTCGAGACCTCCGCAGCCAACGGCTTTGACATAAGCCTGGTGAAAGAAGGTCAGGAGCTTGTCGCGGTCAACTATCCCGGCAGCGAGTCCGCTGAACAGCAGGCAGCCTGAGCGCTATATAACAGACACTTTACTTTACCGACGTTTGACTCTCTCGTCGGGTAAGGATACAGCCACGAGAAACGGCAGGCAACCCTCACAGCCTGCCGTTTCGCTTGTGCCGTTGTGGCGCTAAGCGCGGGCAGGCGCCGACGGCGGGGAGTTAGCACTCTTTAATGCAGAGTGCTGATTATTCGCTTGACATTTACGGCGCTTTCGGGTATAATCCGATATTGAAGAATACAGTTTGGCGCGGCGGTCGCCGCGATGGGTTTTGGCAATGGCTGACGATAAAAAAAGAGATTATTACGAAGTGCTGGGAGTGAGCAAGACGGCGACGGACGACGAGATCAAGAAGGCGTACCGCGATCTTGCCAAAAAGTATCATCCCGATCTTCATCCCGGGGACAAGGAAGCCGAGGCGAAGTTCAAAGAGGCGAGCGAGGCATACAGCGTACTTTCCGACGCGGATAAGCGCAGGCAGTACGACGCGGTGGGTCACGCGGGCATGAACGGCGGGTTCGGCGGGTTCGACGCGGGCTCGTACTCGGATATGTTCTCGGGGTTCGGGGATATATTCGGGGATATATTCGGCATGTTCGGCGGCCGCGGGCGGGGAAATGCGCGCCCGACGGGACCGGTGCAGGGCAAGGATTCGACATACGTTCTGCGCATAACCTTTCAGGAAGCGGTGTTCGGCTGCGAGAAGGAGATAGAGCTCGCATACAAAGCGGAGTGCCGTGCGTGCCACGGCACGGGCGGCAAGGACGGCGAAAAGCCCGTCACGTGCCCGACGTGCGGCGGCACGGGCGAGGTGGTGAGCAGTCAGCGCACGCCGTTCGGCATGATAAGCCGCACGTCGCGCTGTACGGACTGCGGCGGCAGCGGCATGAAAGTGGCGCACCGCTGTCCCGAATGCGGCGGCACGGGTTATACGAACACGCGCAAGAGGCTTAAAGTGCGCATACCCGCGGGCATAGACAACGGTCAGGGCGTGCGCGTGCGCGGCGAGGGCGAACCGGGCATGAACGGCGGCGGCCGCGGCGATCTTATAGTGGAAGTCGTGGTGCGTTCGGATCCCGAGTTCCGCCGCGAAGGCACGGATATATATTCGACGGTGAGCGTGCCGTACCCGACGATGGTCATGGGCGGGGATATATCGGTCAAGACCGTGGACGGGGAAGTGACGTGCAAGGTCGCTCAGGGCACGCAGACGGGTACGCGCGTGCGTATCAAGGGCAAGGGCGTGCCGCGCGTGAACGGTGTGGGGCGAGGCGATCATTTCGTGACGCTCAATGTCGACGTCCCCGTGTCGCTCACGGCGGATCAGAAAGCCGCGCTAAAAAACTACCGCGATTCGCTGTCCGCTCAGCCGGGTAAAAAGAAATTTTTCGGGAAGTGAGTTCCCCGGAGGGTGTTTTCGCGAGGGGACACCCTCTTTGAAAAGAGGGATTTCCCCTCGCGCTCCCCTTCGGAGAAACTTACGCCGAAAATATTACGTATACGCTTATAAAGCGAGAGGTGACATGATGGCAGAAAAACTCATATCGTTTGCGGTGCCCAGCTATAATTCGGAAGAGTATATGCGCAAGTGCATAGATTCCATCCTGACGGGCGGCGATGACGTTGAGATTATCATAGTGAACGACGGCTCCAAGGACGGTACGGGCGCGATAGCCGACGAGTACGCGGCTAAGTATCCCACGATATGCCGCGCCGTACATCAGGAGAACGGCGGGCACGGCGAGGGCGTCAATCAGGGCATGCGCCTTGCGACGGGGCTGTATTACAAGGTCGTGGATTCGGACGATTGGGTGGACGCGGACGCGCTCGCCGAAGTGATCGCTACGATAAAAAAGCATAAAGAAGAGGGGACTCTTCCCGACCTTTACATAACGAATTTCATTTACGACCGTGTCTGTGACAACGAGTCGTTTACCCGCCGCTATGTCAAAAACATGCCGGTGGGGAAGTTCTTCGGCTGGGATGACGTCAAGCCTTTCCACGGTTCCAGCGTTCTGCTCATGCACGCGCTGATGTATAAGGTGAGCGTTCTGCGCGAATGCGGTCTCGAACTGCCCAAGCATACGTTTTATGTGGATAATATCTTCGCGTACGTGCCTTTGCCTTACGTTAAAACGATGTTCTATCTCGACGTCGACCTTTATCATTACTATATAGGCAGGGCGGACCAGTCGGTCAACGTTTCCAGCTTCTCCAAACGCACGGATCAGCAGAACCGCGTCATGCTCATAATGGCGAACGCTTACGATGTGCGCTCGCTGAAAAAGATAAGCAAGCCGCTCTATAAATACATGCTGCATACGCTCGCGTGCCTGATGATAATCACGACCACCTTTACCGTTGCCGTGCCGAGTAAAGAAAAATACGCCGCTCTCAAAGAAGTCTGGCGGCAGATCAAAGCCAAGGATAAGTGGCTCTACGGCAAACTGAAATACCGCCATTATCCTGCGATCCATACCTATCTTCCTCGTCCCATCGGCAGAGCCGTGGTGATAGGGGGGTATAAGGCAATGCGCAAAAAGGTAAAACTGGGCTGACGGCATATAATACCGCCGATACGCGTAAATGACATCATTTACGCATCTATCCTCGAAAATCTGCCGGCTTTGCCGCGAATTCTGCTATTCGGAGCGTATCGCTTAGTTGCTTAAATGAAGTGCCGCGCGTGAGCGCGGACATCATAAGAGCCGTCCCCTGAGGCAGGGGAAGGTGGCGAGCACAAAGCGACAGCGGCTGCGAGCCGGAAGGGGTTGAAGCCAGCAACGCCACACGTCACCTAAGCATAAAGCGAAAAGCAATGTTTCGAGACTGTCATTCACGATCCTCGTTTGCCTATACGCTCGGACACAAGCATATCTATATATGCGCATACGTCCGCAAACCTTTCGTTTATATCGTTATTCGGGATCCTTATAACAGTAACCCCGCAGCTCTCCAAAGCGGATGTCCGCACTTTATCGCGCTCCATTGCGGCATCGTCGTAATGTTGTCCCCCGTCGAGCTCTATTACAAGCGCGGCGTCGGCGCAATAAAAGTCGGTGATATAATTATCTATCACCTTTTGCCTTTTGAATCGTATCGGATAACGGCACAAAAAATCGTACCACAACTTGCGCTCTTCTTTTGTAAGAGAACTACGCAGTTTGCGCGAGAGTTCCGTTAAATCGGGGTTGTATTTTCGTCTCATGATGAAATTATACCATAACCGCAAAGCAGTTTCAAGATGTTTTGAGAAATTAGTATTTGAGATACGCGCATTGATAAACATCGATTCCGAATAGTGACCCGCTTGCGCTCGTGAATTATTTGGTTCTTGCGGGAGATTCGGGGACTTGCTTGCGCTCGTGAACTATTTAGTTTTGATTAAGACTCGTGGACTCGCTGCCGCTCGTGATTCGTTATCCCGTACCGATCAAATACTTCTCGGGAGCGCGGTCATCATAAGAGCCGTCCCCTGAGGCAGGGGAAGGTGGCGAGCACGAAGCGTAAGCGGCTGCGAGC
>ERZ1106922.510-NODE-510-length-10593-cov-14.323686_pt1 | contig 10593 bp, 6 predicted proteins | sample MGYA00403656_ERZ1106922 | MGnify/ENA primary metagenome ERZ1106922 (study PRJEB35170, sample SAMEA104062453) | human gut metagenome | biome: human gut; feature: human-associated habitat; material: faeces | place: Denmark | collected 2012-10-12 ... | reverse complement strand
CAACAGTCGAGCGACGTGTACAAAGACGTACACGAGCGAGAGCGTAGCCGCTCACAGTGCCGCTATGCGCCGTCCCCACCACATTGGCGGCACACAATGTGCCGCCAATCTCATTTCTTATTTCCGAAAACAAGTTTTCGGAAATAAGAAATAGCTAAGGGCAGTCGCAAGACTGCCCTTAGCCGGTCAGAGAAAAGAAAATGATGATCGGGTTTTATACCGACTGTACTATAATTATATCCGTCGAAACGGCACAATAATAGTCACACACGTTTACTTTATATGGTAAAATCGTTCATACCATGAATTACGTATACTCAAAAAGCTTACTCGTCACACGGCGGTCACCGGGCGTTCTTTGAGCTTTTTGCGCTCGGCGATGCGGTGGAATATCTTGCATATCTCCACGAAAGGAATGACGGAGAACGCAAGCGCGATCGCGGTGAAGAACTGTCCGGCGGATATGGCCTCGAACCCGAAAGCGTCCGAAAGCCCGGGGATGTAGACCACCAGCACGGTGAGCACGAAGCACACGCCGAACGCGCCCCACACGTAGACGTTCTGGTCGCGCGTGGCGAATATGCTGTGCGTGCGGCTGCGGCAGTTGAAGATGTGGAACATCTTACCCATGGCAAGCGCGAGGAACGCCATCGTCATGCCCACGACGCTGTCCGTCTTCGGTATCTCCCAGACGAACGTGCCGGTCGTTTCCGCCATCTCCATGCCGTGACCGATGAAGTACGCGAGTATGGTGATCACGGAGAAGAACAGACCCTGAAGGAGTATGTCCACGCCCATGCCGTCCGCGAACACTCCCGCTTTGGACGAACGCGGCGGGCGTTTCATGATGTCCTTCTCGCCCTTCTCCATGCCCAAAGCGATGGCGGGCACCGTGTCGCCTATGAGGTTTATCCACAGCAGGTGCGCGGGCTCGAGTATGACGAAGCCCAGCATGGTTGCGAAGAATATGGCGACGACCTCGGCGAGGTTGCTGGACAACAGGAAGCCTATCGCCTTGCGGATATTGTCGTATATCCTCCTGCCCTCGCCCACCGCCTTGACGATGGTGGCGAAGTTGTCGTCCGCGAGCACCATGTCCGCGGCGGACTTGGTGACGTCCGTACCCGTAATGCCCATGCCGATGCCGATATCCGCGGCTTTGATGGAGGGCGCGTCGTTGACGCCGTCGCCCGTCATGGCGGTGACGCAGCCCAGCGCCTTCCACGCGCGCACTATGCGCGTCTTATGCTCGGGCTGGACGCGGGCGTACACGGAGAAATCCTTGACGCGCGTCGCAAACTCCTCGTCGCTTATCTCGGAGAGCTGCGCGCCCGTTATGGCCTGGCTCTTGTCCGTTATGATGCCCAGCTCCATGGCTATCGCCACGGCGGTGTCCAGATGGTCGCCCGTTATCATGATGGGACGTATGCCCGCCGAACGGCACTCCGCAACGGCGGCCTTGACCTCGGGACGCACGGGATCGATCATGCCCACCAGCCCGATGAATATCAGGCCGCGCTCCATCTCCTCCGCTTTGTCGTTGGGACTGTCCGTCTTGTCCGCGTACGCCGCGGCGAGCACGCGCAGCGCCTTATCCGCCATGCGCTTGTTCTCCGCCAGCACGGTCTTGCGGTCGTCGTCCGTCATGGGCACGACCTTGCCGCCCTTGAGCACGCGGTCGCATACTTTGAGCACCTCGTCGGGCGCGCCCTTGGTGTAGCGCACGCAGTCGTCGCCCACCTTATGTATGGTGGTCATCATCTTGCGCTCGCTGTCGAAAGGCACTTCGCATATGCGCGGCGTTTCCGCTTCCATGGCCTTTTTGTCCAGACCCAGGGACGTCGCGTAATTGACGAGCGCGCATTCGGTCGGCTCGCCTATCGCGCCGCCGGGAGCGGCCTTGGCGTCCGAGCACAGCGCCATGGCGCGGGCGAGCAGTTTCTCGTCGTCGCCGTAATGCTCGACCACGGTCATCTTGTTCTGAGTGAGCGTACCCGTCTTATCCGAGCAGATTATCTGCGCGCAGCCCAGCGTTTCCACGGCGGACTGACGGCGGATGACGGCGTTCATCTTGCTCATGCGCGTCACGCCTATGGACAGCGTGAGCGTGACGACGGACGCCAGACCTTCGGGTATAGCCGCGACAGCCAGGCTGACCGCTATTATGAAGGAATCGAGCACGACGTTTATCGTGATGCCCGCGGCTGCCGAGGTGATGAGGCGAACGGCGAACACCACCGCGCAGACCACCAGCACGACCACGGTGAGCAGTCGGGAGAGCTGGCCGAGCTTGCGCTGAAGGGGCGTTTTCTCTTCCTTGGCGTCGGCGAGCACGTCGGCTATCTTGCCCATCTCGGTGGACATGCCCGTACCCGTCACGACGCCGCGACCCCTGCCGTATACGACGGTGGAGCCCATGTACGCCATGTTGGTACGATCGCCCAGCGCGACCTTGTCGCCTTTGAGGGGCTTGACGTTCTTCTCGACGGGGACGCTCTCGCCCGTGAGCGCGGCTTCCTCGATCTTGAGGCTGGCGGACATCGTCAGACGCATATCCGCGGGGACGGAATCGCCCGCTTCCAGCACGACGAGGTCGCCGGGGACCAGCTCGCTGCTCTTGATCGTGAGCTGCTTGCCGTCGCGTATGACCTTACTTGTCGACGCAGTCATTTCTTGTAGCGCGGCGATGGCGTTCTCCGCCTTGCTCTCCTGTACCACGCCCATGACGGCGTTAAGCACGACGACCACCGCGATGATGATGACTTCGGCGATGCCTTCGCCTCCCTCCATTATCGCTATGACCAGGCTGACGATGGCGGCGGCGATCAGGATCACGATCATCGGGTCGGCTATCTGACGAAGCAGCAGCTTGAACAGACCGGTCTTCTTGGCCTCTTTCAGCTTGTTCTCGCCGTGCAGGGCAAGACGCTTGCCTGCTTCATCGGAGGTCAGACCGTCCTTGCCCGAACCGAGCTCTTCGACGACGTCTTCGCTTGTACGTGAATAGTACTCCATGTGTCCTCTCTCATATTTTGAGCGCACGAGGCGCCGATTAAACGCATTAACTCCCCTTTATACAAACGACTCGCGTACCGAAAGGAAACGGTACGCGAGTCTCATCGTTTCAAACAGGCCCGGACCCGCCCTCCCGGACGGATCGGCTGACGGACGTAGTTACACCGAACGGTGCCGATTACTCCCTCGCCGCGGCAAAGCCGCATATGTTTTATATGACTATTATAACGATAACTTCCCCGCTTGTCAACTCATTGCGCGAAGTGCTGCATAAAAAAAGACACGTGATCCCGTCAGGGATGCGGCCGTGCCTCGATTGGGTTGGTGGCTTATTTAAGTGTCATCATTATAACATATGAAACTATTATTGTCAATACTTTTCCCGAATTTTTCGCAAGCTCATTTTAAGCACGGAAAAGGACACAAAAAATGCTATGATAATGCTATCGTTTAACAAAAAGACGCGCATGTGGCAGGCAACGAAGAAAGCGGCGCCGAAGCGCCGCTTTTCTCGTTTCTTTATTCCGTTCTCAGAGCGACCACGGGGTCCTGCTTCGCCGCCGCGGACGCGGGGATCAGACCGGACACCAGCGTCAGCACGACGCTTATCGCCACCATCATGACCGCCTGCCATGCGGGCAGCGCGGCTATCGTGTAGATGCCCGTGATGCTGCCTATTATGATGTTGGCTATCACGCTGAGCAGGTAGGTCACCACTATGCCGATGATGCCCGCCAGCAATCCTATGATCACCGTTTCGGCGGTGAACAGGTTCTTGACGTCCCGTTTCCTGCCGCCCATCGCGCGGATGACGCCTATCTCCTTGATGCGCTCCACGACGGACACGTACGTTATTATGCCTATCATGACGGTGGACACCACCAGCGATATGGACGTGAACACGATGAGCGCGACCGTTATCATCGTTATGAGCGTGTTGACCATGGTCATTATCAGCCCGACCGTGTCGGTGTACTTGATCTGGTCGACCTCGTCCCGTCCCACGTTCCACTCGTCGAGGTACGCGGTGATGAGGTCCTTGTTCTCAAAGCTGTCCGTGTATATCGTTATGCGCGAGGGCAGATCGCAACCGCCCAGCTCGCTGAGGTAGACGACCTTGTCGGACGTGCCGTAAATGGCGCTCGCGAGAAACTCTATCACCATGTTGAGCTTCGCGGTGTCGTCCGGCAAAGGCGTCAACATGTTGTTTATCATCTCGATGAACTCTTCGCGCGACATCATGGAGGATATCATGCCCAGACCGGACGCCGCGCTCGACGCGTAACTTCCGAAACCGACGTCCTCCATGCGTTTGTACTCGTTGCGGATTATCTCGCCCGTCGCGTCGTCTTTGTGGTCGTAGTAGTAATAATACTCGAACGTCACGTTGGTGATGTACTGGTCGCTCTGCTCGAGCAACGCGCCGTCGTCCGAATTGGGATCGGTCATGGCGCGCGCGTTTTTGACGACCGTGGACATGGTGTCGGGATCGGTCTCGCGCTCATGCACGTAGTTGGCCAGCGCCTTGGTGTAGTATATTCCCGAGGACAGCGAGCCGTACATCACGTCCGACTTGGGCTTGAGTATGCACGCCACTTCCATTTCGATGCCCTCCGCCTTCTCCTCGTCCGTGAAGTCGTCGGCATACGCGTGATAGACGTACGAATCCCCCGTCACGTTGGGCGTATAGTCGTACACCACGTCGTTGGGGTACCAGATGAACGTGCGCGCGCCCTCGCCCACGAACTCGGAATAGTCGTAAGGGTCCGCCATGTGCGGCTTGTCGGGCTCGTAGAAGTCGTCGCGCGCGGCGTACTGGAAGGCGTAGTTGACGAACTCACGCGCGGAAACGTAACCGAACTGCGCGAGCATGAGGTCGGTCACCTCGCTGTCCGAGTTGAGCACCAGCACGAGCTTGTCGCGCTCGTTCTGCTCGGGATACTCGCCCGCCACGAGGTCGTACTGAGAAAGGATGTACTCCTCGTTGTCGGGCAGCTCGCTGAACGTGCCGATGCTCTCGATCATGCCCGCGTAACCGCTGTATTCCTCTATCTCGCCCAACACGCTGCCGTATATGGCGCGTATGCCCGCGATGGATATCGTGGCGTTCGCGACGGGATCGCCGTTGCTGTCCGTCGCGCCCGATTCGTCGTATTCGTAAGCGGTGTAGATGTTGTTGGCGAAGTTGGTACCGTAACTGTACCGCAACGCGCTGTAATACTCGGACGGCATGTCCTCCACATAGTCGATGTATTCCTGCGATATGTTGTTGGTGACCTGCGAGCCGCTCAACTCCGTGAGCGTTTCCACCATGTTGTTGACGTATACCTTATTGTCCTCGTACCATGACTTGTCGTCGCCTTCCATCATGCTCATGGTCAGGTTGAGGAGCTGGGTATAGTCCACGGCGTTCTCCGAAATGTAGAGCGGGTAGCCGGACAGCATGTCGTTCTGCATGCTGTTTATATAGCCCTGTATGCCCGATGAGAACGCCAGCACTATCGCCACGCCGATGATGCCTATCGAGCCCGCGATGCCCACCATGATAGTCCTGCCGCGCTTTGCGAGCAGGTTGCGCCCCGACAGACCGAACGCCGTGCCGACGCCCATTTTCGCCCGTTCCTTGACGGGTTTGCCCTCTTCGGGCGCTTCCGCCTTTTCCGCCGACTGCTCCGCCTCTTCTTCCTCCGCGGTGAAGGGGTGCGTGTCGTATATGACCTCGCCGTCTTTAAGGCTGATCGTACGCGTGGAGTAGCGCTCCGCAAGCTCGGGGTTGTGCGTGACCATGATGACGAGACGCTCGCCCGCGATCTCCTTCATCAGATCCATTATCTGCACGCTGGTCTTGGAGTCCAGCGCGCCCGTCGGCTCGTCCGCGAGCAGTATCTCAGGATCGTTCACGAGCGCACGGGCGATCGCCACGCGCTGGCACTGCCCGCCCGAGAGCTGGTTGGGACGCTTGTTGATCTGGTCGCCCAGGCCCACCTTCTCCAACGCGGCACGCGCGCGTGCGCGGCGTTCGGCCTTGCCCACGCCCGCGATGGTGAGCGCCAGCTCCACGTTGCCCAGCACCGTCTGGTGCGGTATGAGGTTATAGCTCTGGAACACGAACCCCACGCGATGGTTGCGGTACACGTCCCAGTCGCGGTCGCTGAACTCCTTGGTGGAGCGCCCGTTTATGACGAGGTCGCCCGAGGTGTATTTGTCCAGACCGCCTATGATGTTGAGCAGCGTGGTCTTGCCGCAGCCGGACGGACCGAGCACGGATACAAATTCGCTCTTGCGGAAATTGAGTGTCACGCCGCGAAGAGCGGGTACGTCCTCCCCCGCGACCTTATAGTTCTTAACGATGTTTTCCAATCTGAGCATTTTTTGTGTCTCCGATGTCAACGCGCGACTACTGCCGCCGTGACACTATAATGTTAACAATTCTTGATTAAATATTTATTAAAAGTTTATGTTCCGTTTATGTTTGGACGCTTTTACACGGGCGTTTCCCGGGCGGCGGACGGCACCGCCGAAAAAAGCGCGGACTCATGCGGACAAACGGCGCTAAACAGTTGACAAAAACCGCCGATTTCTTTATACTTTACGGGTATGGAACAGCAGAAGATAGGTAAATTGAATATTCTCGGCTCCTTCGTCGCCTTTGCGATAACGGTGTATATCGGAGTCATATATATCCTGCTGATGGCGGGAACGGGGCGTGGAAACATCGCCTATGAGATTACCACGGACTACGCGGGTTACTGGATGTTCCGTTTCGTGATCTGCATACTGATGTACGTATGCTGCATCGTGAACGTGATAGCCATCCCTTCGTATTTTGCGTTGAAATCGAAAAATTCCGAGTCGCCCGTGCGAAAATTCATGGGCCTCGCGCAGTTCATCGCTTCCGTCGCAATGCTCGCGCTCGTCATAATGTTCTGGGCCGCTCAGGGTCCCGTGTTCATCGCCGACGGCTCGACCCCCTTCGCTACCGGCTACCGCATCGCCGAGCTGATATGCGCGATCGTCCAGATCGCCGCCGTGCTGCTCACCTCGCTGTATACGGCAAGCAACGACCAGATGAAGCGTCTGAAAAAGAAGTACAACAAGCTCGCGTAACGCGACGCACAACGACCTTTCGACGGTCGTGCGGAAACCCCGCACGGCCGTTTTCTTATACCGCAGAACGCGCACTTTACGCAAACGGTACGCGCCCGGCCGTCGCCTGCCCCGTCGACGCATGTGCAAGATCGTCGCGCAAGGGCGCGAGCAAAGCCGCCGAACGGTGTGAGAGAAAAACTCGGGATCACGACATCATTATCCGATGCGAGCGATTGACAAGCGCGGCGCGAAAGCCAAAACACAAGGACTCCCGAGGCACGCACGAGTGGCAAGCGCGACGAGGGCAAACGGATACCCCGCGCGGGCGTCATGCTCCGCGCGGGGTACTTCACGGCCTCGGCCGTAACGTTCTTTATTTATTTGCCCCAGACGAAGGAGAGCGCGATCGCGTCGGCTATCGCGCCGAGGATGATGAGCGTTTCCGCGATGCCGAGGGACATGCCCACCAGCGAGAGCGGGAACCACACGCCCACGCCCAGCACGAGCAGCGCGCCCACTGCGGCAAGCGTATACGCGCCTGCGCGACGGGCGAACATCGCCGCCTCGACTACGAACCACAGCAGACCCAGCCCCATGAGGATGTAGCCGGCTATCTCCCAGATATTGAACGCGCATATGATCGACATGACGATCGCCGCGACGGCAAGTACGGTCTTGGATATCTTTGCAAACATGTGTTAATCTCCCTTAGTGATACAACAGATATATTTTAATAAAAAGCGAGCGATATGTCAACCGAATAGCGCATGATTTTTGCAGCTTTGCCGCGCACGGGGGCAAAGCCGCGGAACGCTGAGCGCGAAAAGAGCGGCGGCAGCCTGTGGCTGCCGCCGCTCGCATATCGGGCCGTACGGCCGTTGTCATTTCGTTCCGAAGAGCCTGTCGCCCGCGTCGCCCAGACCGGGCAGGATGTAGCACTTGTCGTTAAGAGTGCGGTCGCAGGTGGACACGAACACGTCGATGTCGGGATGCGTTTCCGTCAAGCGTTTGATGCCCTCGGGGCAGCCTATGATCGCCATGAACTTGATGCGCTTAACGCCGCGGCGTTTCAAAAGGTCAACAGCGTCGCACGCGGAGCCGCCCGTGGCGAGCATGGGATCGAGCAGTATGGTCGTCATGTTCTCGATGCCGTCGGGCAGTTTGCAATAGTACTCGTGCGGCGTGGCCGTCTCCTCGTCGCGGTACATTCCGATGTGTCCCACGCGCGCGTTGGGGAAAATGGAATGCACGCCGTTGACCATGCCCAGCCCCGCGCGGAGTATGGGCACGATCGCGATGGACTTTTCCTGCACCATTTCCTGCGTGCAGGACTCGAGCGGGGTCTCCACCGTCACCGTGCGGGTGGGAAGGTCGCGGAACGCCTCGTAGCTCATGACGAGCGTTATCTCCTCGACCAGCTCGCGGAACTCCTTCATGGGCGTGTTCTTATCGCGGAGAATGGCTATCTTGTGCTTGATGAGCGGATGATCGAATACCATGAGCGACATGTCACTCACCTCCCTTTTTCGCGTCGGAGCCGCCGTCCTCGGCGTCGGTCGCGTCGTCTTTCGTCCCGGCGGCGTTATCGGCCGCGTTCTCGGATTCCTTTTCGAACGCGAGCGCGTCGCCCTCATGCGGGACGAGGCTGACCTCGGCGTTCTCCATCGCGGATTCTTCCTCCTCGGTGGGCGTCTTGCTGTTGGGGATGACGATGTTGAGTATGATCGCGAGGAGCGTCGCTATCGCAAGCGGCGAGATCGTGACGTCCCCTATCGCGACGCTGTGGCCCGCCATGGACGCGGCATTCAGTCCCAGACCGACGGCGAGCGTGATGGATACGACCATCATGTTCTTGGAGTCGGAGAAGTTGACGCGGCCGTCCACGAGCGCGCGCAGACCATTGGCGGCGATCATGCCGTAGAGCACGAAGGACGCGCCGCCGACCACGGGTCCGGGCAGCGAACCGAGTATCTCGCCGAAAGGCACGAACAGTCCGAGCACAACGGCGTACACCGCCGCGAGGAAGATGTTGCGCGGTTCGTAGTTCTTGGTTATTGCGAGCACCGCGGTGTTCTCGCCGTAAGTCGTGTTGGCGGGACCGCCCAACAGCGCGGACGCTATGGTCGCGACGCCGTCGCCCAGCACGGTACGGTTAAGACCGGGATCGGTCATGAAATCCTTACCGCACACTATGGAGTTGGCGGATATGTCGCCCAGGTGTTCCATGAACGTCACTATCGCGAGCGGCACTATGGAGATCATGGCGGTGGCCACCAGCCCGCCGTCCAGATCGCCCCACGCGCCCCAGAAGCCCCATACCTCGGCGGCCTGCTGGAAGATGATGACGTCGCCCGTGAACATGGTGTCGAAATGGATGAGCGGCTGATAGCCCTCGGGCGTCGGGCATACGCTGAGTATCACGGAGTAGATATACCCCACCACAAAGCCCATGAGTATGGGCACCACCTTGAAGAACGACTTGGGCTTGGCGAGCGCGTTGACGAGCACGATCGTACCCGCGGTGATTATCGCGGCCGTCCATGCCTGCCAGGGCGCGGCAGTGCTGCCGAAAATGTTGGAAGAGAACGCCGTACCCGCGAGGTTCATACCGATGACGATGATGACGGGACCGACCACGATGGGCGGGAAGAACTTACGTATCTTCTGCACGCCCACCAGCTTGATGATGACGGACAGAAGGACGTACACCAGACCCGCGCATACAAGCGCCAGCATGACAGCGAGCGCGCGCGGATCATAGCCCTCGTCGCCCAACGTGTACCCCGCACCGCTGAGCATGGCGGTAAGCGGCGGCAGGAACGCAAAGCTGGAGCCGAGGAACACCGGCACCCTGCGCTTGGTGAGAAAATAGAAGATGATCGTGCCGATGCCCGCCGATATAAGCGCGAGCGGTATGCTCATGCCCGCCACGATAGGCACGGTTATCGTCGCGCCCAGCATCGCAAACATATGCTGGAGCGACAGTACGGCATCCTTAGCTGAGTAGCCGAGGAGCCGCCTCGGCGCTTTTGTAGTTTCCATATTACCTCCCGGGTAGTTATTTTTCCTTTGCATAAAAAAGAACCCTCAAAAGAGAGTTCAGATTCGCCATACGTAAAATAACGGGGCGATGCCCTTGTTCAAGCATTCAGAATTTTCGCGCATCGATCTCCGCATCGTTCATCCCCTTTATCGTTTCCGATATATTGTAGCACAACGCAACGCAATAGTCAAGGGCGGCGCACCCCTCCCCGCGCATTAACGCCGTTTAATTTAGTATATCCCCCGCCCCTCTCCCTTATTTCCGCCCGCACTGACGCGAAAATGCACTGCGGTTATAAAATAATATTTATCTTTATTTCAGCCCCACCCGCGCGGACGGCGCAGAGTTGCGCATAAAAAATTGATAATTTGTTTTAACTTTATTGTAGTAGCACTTACGCGGACGGCGCAGAGTGGTGCTGTGAGCGGCAACAGTCGAGCGACGTG
>ERZ1106922.502-NODE-502-length-10821-cov-22.990340_pt1 | contig 10821 bp, 7 predicted proteins | sample MGYA00403656_ERZ1106922 | MGnify/ENA primary metagenome ERZ1106922 (study PRJEB35170, sample SAMEA104062453) | human gut metagenome | biome: human gut; feature: human-associated habitat; material: faeces | place: Denmark | collected 2012-10-12 ... | reverse complement strand
AACTCATTCACAAGCTATTTAGTTATTTATCTGTCCAACTTTTGGGGTCCATAGCTCAAGCGGATATCTTTTTTATTTTCAAATTTTTTTTAAAAAATTTTGAAAATAATGAAAAAAAATCAGCGGCCGCTTACGTCTTTATTTATATAAAGGTATTTCGGGCGGATAGCGGGAGGATGACAAAAAACATAAGGCGGACGATGTCTTTCGCGCGGAACGCCCGCAACCTTACAAAATTGTAAGGTACCTATTTTTCGAAACGGTATGGACAGCGGTCGGCGGTCATGTTATAATTGTTATAAGATATACGTATCGGCATACGTCAGTATGCGGCAAAGCAATGCTTTTCGCGCGTGTCAGGCTGAGCAAGAGGGCAAAGACAACGCAAACGGCGGGAAGATACGCCGCCGCGACCGCCCCGCTTATGGCGGAAAGGAGAAAACATGGGAGAGAACGAAAACGGCACGCCGCCCAAAAAACAACACGGCGTTGTATTCAGAGTGATCCGTATCGTACTTATGGTGATATTGATCTACTGCGTTTTGTTCGCGGCGCTGTCCGGTATAATGATCGTATCGTGCTCCTGTCACCGCGCCAATTACATTAAGACGAGCGGATACTTTGAGTATGTCGTGGATACCGATAGCGATAATTGCGGCTCGAAATACGTGTCGATCGCGGGTTTTACACCCGAGGGACGTAAACAGGAAGTAATAGACATACCGCGGGAGATAGACGGTATGCCCGTGCGCTACATAGGCGGGTACAACGCCGTCGAGTCCAACTGGATGGTATCGCATTATTTCGTCTTTGAAAACGAAGCGCTGAAAAAAATGTACGCGCACGACAATATCAAACTGATCTTCGGCAATGCGTTCGCTGACATGCCCGATATGGAACTGATGTGGTGCGCCGAATCGTTCGACGGTTTGTACGATCACTTTATCCGTGACGTGAAAACGGTCTACGTTTACAGGACGTTGTATGAGAGCGAAGGGCTGGAGGACGAAGAACGGTTCTTCCCGGCCAACGTGGTGTTCATGAACAACTATTCGGACGAAGTCAACGGCGGGTATTACCGCCCGGACAACATAGCCGAGGGCGAAACGATACCCGAGCCACCCGCGCCCGAGCGCGAGGGGTACGAGTTCGGCGGCTGGTACACCGAACCCGAGTGCGTGACCGCGTGGGACTTCGGCGAGTCCCCGACGATAGGCGAGGACGGAGAGTTCCGCCTGTACGCCCGCTGGATAGCGGCGTGACTAAATTAAGGAGATAAGACCATGAAGAAGAAAAGCATAGCCGTGATAATAGCGGCTGTATCGCTCGCCGTGGTTGTGGCGGTGTTCGCGGGTTGCGGGGAGCCGGTGCGCGGGGAAGACGGCCGCAATGGGCTGAAAGGCCGTGACGGATTGAGCACTTATGAGATATTCTGCAAAAACTACATCTATATCGATTCCGAGAAACAGTGGCTGGACGATCTGATGAACGGGGAGCTTGAGCGGGTGGACAATTCCGTTCTGGACGAAAAGATATATTGGGACGGAGATATCGATACGGAATTCGTGCCGGGAAGGATATGTCTGGTCGTTGACAAGTACTTTTACCAAAAGGAATTCACGGCGGAGGACTTCCACATGATAGACGTCGAGAAAGTGGAAGCGCAAGATTACAACGACTATAGCGCACCGCATGAAAACAGATATTTGATCACATTGAAAGACAAGTCCACGCAGGCCTTGGCAGACGCCATATGGAAGCTGGGGATATATGCGTTCGCAAAAATGGCGTATCCGTATTATATTGCAGAATTTGCATAAACGCGTATGCCGTTATAAGATACGCCTTATCGTTTCATGAAAGAATACGCTTTCGCACACGTCTATATTTGAAAGATACCGTAAGTGCTTTTCGCCGATATCCACCGTAAGAGATGAAAACGATGTAAGATGATATCGGATGCCGTAAAACGATTATCGGTTGATGTTTGCCGATCAATGTGTCTGCCGAGGGCGGAAAGGAAAAATGTATGAAGCAAGAAAACAACGGAAACGATCTGCCACCTAAAAAGAAGCGGAATATCGTACTCGAAATAGTCCTTGCGCTGCTTATTTGCTGCGTGATCGTCGCCGCGTTATCAGGAGTATTTGTTGCATTATGGAACTGCTCTCCGGTAGAAGATGATATACAAGAAAGCGGATATTTCCGTTATATCACGGTCGACGAATCGGCTACCGACGATCCGAACGAGCTTGTCGTTGCGATCGTCGGGTTTACCGACGAGGGGCAAAAACAAGAGGCGATCGACATCCCCCGTGAGATCGACGGTATGCCGGTCAAATATATCGGATACGTAGACAGTGGACCGATAGTATTGATGGGAGTTCCGTATTATCGCCTGGAAAATTTTTCTCTGAAAAAGCTATATATCCATGACAATATCGACACCATCGTAACGGAAGCTTTTTTCGATATGCAGGACATCGAGATAATGATGTGCTCGAATACGAACTCGGTCATATTCGACGGGCTGAAACCGACCGATACGGTCTACGTATACAAATCTTTATACGAGAGCGAAGGTCTGTCGGAGAGCGAACGATACCGTCCGGCAAACATAGCGTTCATGAACAACTATTCGGACGAAGTCAACGGCGGATATTACCGCCTGGACAACATAGCCGAGGGCGAAACGATACTTGAGCCTCCCGCGCCCGAGCGCGAGGGTTACGAGTTCGGCGGCTGGTACACCGAGCCCGAGTGCGTGACCGCATGGGACTTCGGCGAGTCCCCGACGATAGAAGAGGACGGAGAGTTCCGCCTGTACGCCCGCTGGATAGCGGCGTGACTAAATTAAGGAGATAAGACCATGAAGAAGAAAAGTATAGCAGTGATCATGGCGGCTGTATCGCTTGCCGTGGTTGTGGCGGTGTTCGCAGGTTGCGGGGAGCCGGTACGCGGAGAAAACGGTCGCAATGGGCTGAAAGGCCGCGACGGATTGAGCACTTATGAGATCTTCTGCAAAAACTATATTTACATCGATTCCGAGCAACAGTGGCTGGACGATCTGATGAACGGAGAGCTTGAGCGGGTGGACAATTCCGTCCTGGACGAAAAGATATACTGGGGCGGAGATATCGATACGAAATTCGCGCCGGGCGAGATCCTTTTGACCGTTGACAAGTACTTTTACCAAAAGGAATTCACTGCGGAGGACTTCCACATGATAGACGTCGAGAAAGTGGAAGCGCAAGATTACAATGACTATAGCGCACCGCATGAAAACATATATTTGATCACGTTGAAGGACAAGTCCACGCAGGCCTTGGCGGACGCCATATGGAAGCTGGAGATATATGCGTTTACCAAAACGGCGTCGCCCAATTATTCTAATCTTCCGGCATAAGCGACGTTGAGTTAAAAGTACGTCACGAAGGGAAAGGGCGAGCTTGATCATTTCTGCGAAAACATCGAAGCCGCGTCCGAGCCGTCCGTACGCCCGACGAAGCGCGGCGTAAAGCCGTTATGCGCAAACATTTTATAACGACTAAGGAGGCAAGCGCTGATGACGACCAAAAAGAAAGTGATCATCGCGGTATGCGCCGTGGTGGTGGTATTGATAGTCGTGTTTGTCGTGCTGTTGAATCTGTTCCTCGACGGTTTCGGCAACGTGATCCCCAAATACGAGAAACGGGACTCGGGCGATTTCGTCGTGCTGTTTTTTGAAGATCACTGCGAGATAAGCGGCACGACCGAACAGGGCAACGAAAAGGATAGCCTTATCGTTCCCGAATATATAGAAGGTTCGGGAGTGACGACTTTCGGCGTTTCTCTGCTCCTGGACATAAGCGCCCCCGAGATACGCAGCGACGCGCTGGAACGCGTGTATTTCGAATCGGCGGTCAAAACGAGCACGGGTACGTTCGACGATTGTCCCAACCTCGAAAAGATATTCTATCCCGAAACGAACGGCTTGGCATATATGGGCGACGTCGGAATATACTACCCGCGCATGAAGTATGACGCCGCATACGGCGAGGGCGAGAACGCGGATAACGCCAACCGCGCTAATGTGTCTTACTATTACAACTACGAACGCGAGGACGGCGAGGCGTATTATTGGATAGACGACTATGACTACGGTTGTGTCATCGAGTTCGTGCCTCCCGCGCCCGAGCGCGAGGGTTACGAGTTCGGCGGCTGGTACACCGAACCCGAGTGCGTGACAGCGTGGAACTTTGAAAGCGATACGTTGCCCGAGGAAAAGACCGCGACCAACGACAGCGGTGAGGAAGAGACCGTATACCAAGAAACGATATTGTACGCCAAGTGGACGGCGGCGTAACGCGGAGACCAGCGAACGGCCGAAGGAGGGACGCATATGACTACGAAAAAGAAAGTGATCATCGCGTTATCCGTGATAGCGGCAATCATATTATGTATATTCATATTCGTACTGGTCATGGCTTACAGCATAGTGTCCGTGTTGCCTAAATTCGAAGAGCGGGAGTCGGGCGACTTTGTCGTGCTGTTTTATGAAGATCATTGCGAGATAAGCGGCACGACGGAGCAGGGCAACGAAAAGAAGTATCTTGTGATCCCGAAACAGATAGAGGGGTACGAGGTGACGATCTTCGGAGTTTCTCTGCTCCTCGGCATGAATAACCCGGATATACGCAGCGATGTGCTGGAACGAGTATATTTTGAGTCGGCCATCAAAACTGGCAACAAACCGTTCACCAAGTGCCCCAACCTAAAAAAGATATTTTATCCGGAAGCAGATAACTTATCGATCAAGATGGGCAATGGAAATATATATCAACCGCGATCGAAGTTTGACGCAAAATACGGTAAAGACGCAAATTCACTTTATGCCAACCGCGCTAACGTGTCTTACTATTACAACTACGAACGTGAGGACGGCGATGCGTATTATTGGATAGACGACTATGACTACGGTAGCGTCATCGAGTTCGTGCCGCCCGCGCCCGAGCGCGAGGGATACGAGTTCGGCGGCTGGTATGCGGAACCCGAGTGCGTGACCGCGTGGGACTTTGAAAGCGATACGTTGCCGGCGGAAAAGACCGCGACCAACGAAAGCGGAGAAGAAGAAACCGTATACCAAGAAACTATATTGTACGCCAAGTGGACGGCGGCGTAACGCGGCGCGGATATTGCCGCGGGATAGCGGCGAAAATTCCCGACAGGTGAACGCCTTATAAAAAAAGTTTTGAAAAAAATTATTTTTTTGGCAAAAAACGCTTGACAAGCCCCTGCGTATATGATATATTAATCGGGCTGTCAGCGAGACAGAGCTTGTTATATGGACTAAGTATTTATAGGGATAAATACCTCTGGCGTAACGGGAATCGTAAAAGAAGCATGAGCGCGGCGGCGCATGAGTACGCATCGGAATAGGCGAAAGCCGAAAGGATGAGCTAAGTGCGGGAACGAGCGTGAATGCGGAAGATGAACGTTAGCCTTTTTTTACGCCCTGTGAAGAGTCTTCGAGTCGTGCTATAACAAGCGTAATTTAGCCCGAAAGCGCGGCTGATGCCGCGAGGGGATATACGCGATGGACGGAAAGTCCGAGCGAGCGAACATTGACAACTACATAGAGTAAAGCAAATTATCTTAAAAAGAAGAAGGTATGAAAGACGAAGAAAAATAAAGTCTGAAAGACCATCTAAGGTATGTGCTGAAAAACAGACATATACGCAAAGGGATGATTTGTCTTGCAAATAGGACAATAGACGAGATTTAAGCTATAAAGAGCGTATGGAGGATGCCTAAGGCATCAGGCGCCGAAGAAGGACGTGATAAGCTGCGAAAAGCCGTGGGGAGTCGCAAATAGACATTGAGCCACGGATATCCGAATGCGGGAACGCACTCATAGGAAACTATGGGTATGCATAAATGAATCAATAGTTTATGCAGGGGAACCCGGGGAACTGAACCATCTAAGTACCCGGAGGAAGAGAAAGTAAACCAACGATTACCCGAGTAGTGGCGAGCGAAAAGGTAAGAGCCCAAAAGCGAGGCGGAAACGCCTTGTGGTAGCGATGGGATCGAGTCACTGTAGGCGAAACGGCGTGGAAACCCGTGCGAAACAAGGTAAAAGCCCTGTAGCCGGCACAGTGAACGACTCAGCTATTAAAGAGTACCATGGGACACGAGAAACCCTGTGGGAAGGCGGGAGGCCCATCTCCCAAGGCTAAATACGACCTGATGACCGATAGAGAAGAAGTACCGTGAGGGAAAGGTGAAAAGAACCCCGGGAGGGGAGTGAAAGAGAACCTGAAACCATATGCTTACAAGCAGAGGGAGCGCAACGCCTTTAGGCAGGCGTGACCTCGTACTTTTTGTAGAACGGGCCGGCGAGTTACGATGTGTAGCGAGGTTAAGAGTTGAAGACTCGGAGCCGAAGCGAAAGCGAGTTTGAAAAGGGCGACAAGTTGCATGTCGTAGACCCGAAACCGGATGACCTAACCATGAGCAGGATGAAGCAGGAGTAAAATCCTGTGGAGGTCCGAACGCACTGCTGTTGAAATAGTAGGCGATGACTTGTGGTTAGCGGAGAAATTCCAATCGAATCCGGTTATAGCTGGTTCTCCTCGAAATAGCTTTAGGGCTAGCCTCATAGTAAGTATGCCGGGGGTAGAGCACTGTATGACCTAGGGGCCTTCACGGGTTACCGAAGTTTAACAAACTGCGAATACCGGACATATATATATGGGAGTCAGACGGCGAGAGATAAGTTCCGTCGTCAAAAGGGAAACAGCCCAGACCCACAGCTAAGGTCCCGAAGTGCAGGTTAAGTGGTAAAGGATGTGACAATACGAAGACAACCAGGATGTTGGCTTAGAAGCAGCCACACATTCAAAGAGTGCGTAATAGCTCACTGGTCGAGCGATGTTGCGCCGAAGATAACCGGGGCTAAAACCTGACACCGAAGCTTGGGAATCACAGCGATGTGATTGGTAGAGGAGCAATCCTGACGCGCAGAAGCCATAGCGGAAGCGGTGGTGGAGTGTGAGGAAGAGAGAATGCCGGCATAAGTAGCGAAAGAGGAGCGAGAAACTCCTCCGTCGAAAGCCTAAGGTTTCCTGGGGAAGGTTCGTCCGCCCAGGGTAAGTCGGGACCTAAGTCGAGGCCGAAAGGCGTAGATGATGGACAAACGGTGGATATTCCGTTACCGTCGTACAGACCGAAGCAGGGACACAGAAGGATAGTCAGACCACGGGGATGGAAAGCCGTGGGCAAGCACCGAGGCCGATCGGCAGTGAAGTACACCGATCACAAGGCTGGGGTGTGAAGCGGAGTGGACAAGAGAAACGAAGCTGACGAATTCACGCTGGCGAGAAAAGCTGCTAAGGATATGTGTAAGGCGCCCGTACCGCAAACCGACACAGGTAGGCGGCAAGAAAATTGCAAGACGAGCGGGATAACCTTTGTTAAGGAACTCGGCAAAATGACCCCGTAACCTCGGGATAAGGGGAGCCTGGTGACAGGCCACAGAAAAGAGGCCCAAGCGACTGTTTACCTAAAACACAGGTCTCTGCGAAAGCGAAAGCTGAAGTATAGGGGCTGACGCCTGCCCGGTGCCGGAAGGTCAAGGGGATTTGTTAGGAGCGATCCGAAGCATTGAACTTAAGCCCCGGTGAACGGCGGCCGTAACTATAACGGTCCTAAGGTAGCGAAATTCCTTGTCAGGTAAGTTCTGACCCGCATGAATGGCGTAACGATTTGGGCGCTGTCTCAACAAGGGACCCGGCGAAATTGTAGTATATGTGAAGATGCATATTACCCGCGACTGGACGGAAAGACCCCGTAGAGCTTTACTGCAGTTTGGCATTGAGTTTCGGTAATGGATGCACAGGATAGGTGGGACGCTATGAGCCCCGGGTTTCGGCTCGGGAGGAGCGGCCGTTGGGATACCACCCTTCTGTTACTGAAATTCTCAACGGATCGCGGTTATCCCGGATCCGGACATTGTCAGGCGGGCAGTTTGACTGGGGCGGTCGCCTCCTAAAGAGTAACGGAGGCGCTCAAAGGTTCTCTCAGAATGGTTGGAAACCATTTGCAGAGCGTAAAGGTATAAGAGAGCTTAACTGCGAGACAAACGAGTCAAGCAGATACGAAAGTAGGACTTAGTGATCCGGCGGTAGAGAATGGAATTGCCGTCGCTTAACGGATAAAAGTTACCTCGGGGATAACAGGCTGATCTCCCCCAAGAGTTCACATCGACGGGGAGGTTTGGCACCTCGATGTCGGCTCGTCACATCCTGGGGCTGAAGAAGGTCCCAAGGGTTCGGCTGTTCGCCGATTAAAGTGGCACGCGAGCTGGGTTCAGAACGTCGTGAGACAGTTCGGTCCCTATCCTTCGTGGGCGTAGGATATTTGCGAGGCGCTGCCCCTAGTACGAGAGGACCGGGGTGGACGTACCGATGGTGCATCTGTTGTCACGCCAGTGGCACGGCAGAGTAGCTATGTACGGAGCGGATAAACGCTGAAAGCATCTAAGCGTGAAACCGACCTCAAGATAAGATATCCCATACCGAAAGGTAGTAAGGCACCTGAAAGACGATCAGGTAGATAGGCCAAAGGTGTAAGCATAGCAATATGTTCAGCTGATTGGTACTAATAAGCCGAGGGCTTAATCACAGAATATTGACTATTTGAATAACTCTATGTAGTTGTCAGTGCTCGCTCCATTAAATGAGCGTATAAAAAAGCGATATTAGTCGAGCCGCGAGTAGCGGCGAGATGATATACCATTGCGGTGATAATATCATGTGGGATCCACCCGTTCTCATACCGAACACGGAAGTTAAGCCACATAGAGCCGATGGTACTGTACGGGACACTGTATGGGAGAGTAGGACGTTGCCGCATTTCATTAAGGACATTGCAGGACTGAAAGTCATGCAATGTCCTTTGACTTATGTGTCGGGGGCGGCGTGCGTTTTTTATATGCGCGCCGCCCCCTGTGGTGGGGACGCCGCATAGCGGCACTGTGAGCGGCTACGCTCTCGCTCGTGTACGCCTTTGTACACGTCGCTCGACTGTTGCCGCTCACAGTACGCACTCTGCGCCGTCCGCTCGGGTGTTACTAAATAAAGATAAGAAATATAATTGCCCGTCATAGACGGGCTTTGCGCTATCCGCGCGGGTGGGGAATAATAAGGATAAATAATATTATATTTATTTACGTTTCTACACTGCTACATTCGCATAAGTGTTGCTAAAGTGCGAAAATAGAGATTAATAAAACAAGTGTAATGAACTTGTAGGTGGTAAAAAATACTTACTTTGATAACAGCTTGTCAAATTCGATGATCTTTTGCGCGAGCATATCCAGTCTTTTGTCGAGTTTGGGGAGTATCTCTTGTATATCAAGCTCGCGGTCTTCCTCTGAAAGTAGTTCAAATGAATATAAAGTACAGTATTTATTGCCCATACGTTTACCTGGCGCAATAAGGTCACGCACGGCTTCGTCGGCTTTGGTCCAGTTTGAATCCTGGTTCTTCTCCATAGATAGGGTGGATACCACCGGTCCGTCTTTACAACTTATATTGATACGCAGACGCGGCCTCGACATGTCTGTGATGATTATGGATTCTCCGTATCCTGCATAATGATTGGACATGGCTTGGGTGGTGAACGAAATGTTGCGTCCTTGCTTTTGGACATTTTGGACGTTTAATCTTTGCGATGGCAACCACTCGTTTGTGATGCGCTCCATAACATCTTCTATATTATCGCTGTAGCTTGTAAGTATGGCTATGGCGTCCGCGTGTTTTCTCCTTATCTCTTTACAGAGCTTGCGCAATTCCGCATTGTTTTTCAAAATGTTGGTGTCCACTGTTGATATGTAATCCTCCGTAAGTCCTATAAGCTTTGCGTTGTTTTTTGTTCTTGGAATGGAGCGCATGGATTCTTTTACAATGTCTGTGATCGTTTTGTAGTCAATCATGCACCAGCCTTGTTGATAATTTCCGTTGATATCGGTCGGTATGTCTCCGTGAGGCGTTAAGTATATGAATAGCGTGTCGCCACCCAGTAATTTTGCTTCATGTTCGTATCGCTTAAGCTGATCGTCGTGAGTGGAAGTAAACACTTTATTTTCAATTACCAATGTTTTGTCGTTTTTGTCCGAGCGTATAAAAATATCGATTCGACTGTTGGGATCGAAAAGAACTTTTTCGGTTTCCACGATCAAGTCGGGTGCGTTTTGTAAGCTGTCTGAAAAATCTTCGGAAATTTTCGCGATTATTTCCGCGTTGGACGGAATCCTATTTATTGCGGGGTAGGCTCTTACTTTCTCCAACAACAGTTTCAATACGGCATTTCCTAATCCGTGCGGTTTGTTTGGGTCAAGCAACCACGCCAAAAATGCCGAGTGTTTTACTTCCTGCGTGCTCATTCCCACGGCATCGAAAATATTTATGCCAGTTGTTTTTTTGCTTTCGATCTTGTCCAAAGCATCTGACAATGCTTTCAGTGCTGTTATTGCTTCGTTTTCCGAATTTATCATACAATTCACCGACGTTTTTTATTAATTATATCATGGAAATCAAACGCTGTAAATAACATTTTACACATATGCATTTAGCTCCGTGGAACTTCTCAAGCCCATTACTTGTGGAAAGCCACGGAGAGCGCGGGAAGGAGCAGCGCTCACGGTTTTGTTTCCGTATTAGCTTCGTGGAACTTCTCAAGTATATCACTAGTGAAAAGCTACGGAGAGCAACGAAAGGAGCAGATGCGGCGAGATTTTTCGATGATGACGCCCGAAATTTGTACGGCGCATATTTGCGC
>ERZ1106922.500-NODE-500-length-10893-cov-131.100018_pt1 | contig 10893 bp, 8 predicted proteins | sample MGYA00403656_ERZ1106922 | MGnify/ENA primary metagenome ERZ1106922 (study PRJEB35170, sample SAMEA104062453) | human gut metagenome | biome: human gut; feature: human-associated habitat; material: faeces | place: Denmark | collected 2012-10-12 ... | reverse complement strand
ACATAATACGCCCCCGGTTTGCACACCGGGAATCCAGGAGAGTTCATGTACTACCCCTTCGTTCGTAAAGCCCTTTTCCAGCTCGATCCAGAGCGCGCTCATGAGTTTACTTTTCAGCAATTACGCCGTATTACAGGAACGCCGTTTGAAGCACTGGTGCGGCAGAAAGTGCCTGCGAAACCTGTTAACTGCATGGGCCTGACGTTTAAAAATCCGCTTGGTCTGGCAGCCGGTCTTGATAAAGACGGGGAGTGCATTGACGCGTTAGGCGCAATGGGATTTGGATCGATCGAGATCGGTACCGTCACGCCACGTCCCCAGCCAGGTAATGACAAGCCGCGTCTCTTTCGTCTGGTAGATGCCGAAGGTTTGATCAACCGTATGGGCTTTAATAATCTTGGCGTTGATAACCTCGTAGAGAACGTAAAAAAAGCCCATTACGACGGCGTTCTGGGTATTAACATCGGCAAAAATAAAGATACGCCGGTGGAGCAGGGTAAAGATGACTATCTGATTTGTATGGAAAAAATCTATGCCTATGCGGGATATATCGCCATCAATATTTCATCGCCAAATACCCCAGGATTACGCACACTGCAATATGGTGAAGCGCTGGATGATCTCTTAACTGCGATTAAAAATAAACAAAATGATTTGCAAGTGATGCACCATAAATATGTGCCGATCGCAGTGAAGATCGCGCCGGATCTTTCTGAAGAAGAATTGATCCAGGTTGCCGATAGTTTAGTTCGCCATAATATTGATGGCGTTATTGCAACCAATACCACACTCGATCGTTCTCTGGTTCAGGGAATGAAAAATTGCGATCAAACCGGTGGCTTAAGTGGTCGTCCGCTTCAGTTAAAAAGCACCGAAATTATTCGCCGCTTGTCACAGGAATTAAACGGACGCTTGCCGATTATTGGTGTTGGCGGCATTGACTCGGTTATCGCTGCGCGTGAAAAGATTGCTGCGGGTGCCTCACTGGTGCAAATTTATTCTGGTTTTATTTTTAAAGGTCCGCCGCTGATTAAAGAAATCGTTACCCATATCTAATTATTTCTTCAAATTCCTCTTTATAAGATAATCAGGGCTTTATTTTCAGCCCTGGTTGTTTTATATTCATCGCTGTTGCTTATTTAGACATTTTGTACTTTTATTGTTGAGGTTATTAAGCGAAGCGACAATGGATTGTGTCGCTGCGGTTTTATAAGGTTGGGGAGTGGCAGATGCGAATTAAACCAGACGATAACTGGCGTTGGTATTACGATGAAGAGCACGATCGAATGATGCTCGATTTAGCCAATGGTATGCTATTTCGCTCACGTTTTGCGCGCAAAATGTTGACTCCAGATGCCTTTTCTCCCGCAGGTTTTTGCGTTGATGACGCCGCGCTCTATTTCTCTTTTGAAGAAAAGTGCCGCGATTTTAATTTATCTAAAGAACAAAAAGCCGAACTGGTGCTGAATGCACTGGTAGCAATTCGTTATCTCAAACCGCAAATGCCGAAAAGCTGGCATTTTGTATCTCATGGTGAAATGTGGATGCCCATGCCGGGCGATGCGGCCTACGTTTGGTTGAGCGACACTCATGAGCAAGTGAATTTACTGGTCGTTGAATCTGGCGAGAATGCCGCGCTATGTCTACTGGCACAACCCTGCGTTGTTATTGCGGGTCGCGCGATGCAGTTGGGCGACGCCATTAAAATCATGAACGACAGGCTGAAACCGCAGGTTAATGTTGACAGCTTCAGCCTCGAACAGGCAGTCTAACGCGCCAGCTTAAGCGCAGTCTTCGGTACACAACTACAGCAAAGAATAGTGCCATCATCGCCTATTGCTGATTTTTTTAGCGGCGTGACTTCGCCTTCTAAAAGCTGAACACGGCAACTTCCACAAATGCCCGCGCGGCAAGAATAAGGGATACGAATTCCCTGATTTTCTAATTGCTCCAGCAGCACCTGTTGGTTATTTCCACGAAATGCCTGTCCCTGCCAGTCAATATCTACGTTTGCGTCCGGTTGTTGCGTGATGTTGGCAGTATCATCAGCGGCACCTGCGCCGTAAATTTTAGCCGGAGCCGTTGCCAGAATTTCCACCTCGTCGCCAACGCGAATCACGCCGCTATTACGGGCAATTAAATTCTGACCAAAATCGACATCGCCGTTATCCTGGGCAGTACGGAAAGATTGCAGCGTTTTTAATGGTTCGCCTGCCGGATGTTTTTGCCCTTTTTCTGGGCTGACGGTGGTGAAAATACAGCGGCTACAAGGCTTAACCACATCAAACACGACATCACCAATGCGAATCACTTTCCAGCTATCTTCTTCCCAGGCCGATGCACCGGAAACCACCAGATTGGGGCGGAATTGCTCCATTTTTACACTGGCCGGACAACGTTGTTGGAGATCACGTAACGAGGCCTCGTTAGCAAGAAGGTAAGGATAGCCATCAGCAAATGACAGGGGTACAGTGTTGTGGCGTTTCACGCGCCGGGTCATTTGTGGCCCCACCCAGCGTAATTGCACTTCGCGGGAGAAAAATCCACTTAGCCATTTGTTGATCGCGTCTGGCGCAATTCGCGCGGTAAAATGTGTGCCCCAAACTTCGGTTGGTGCGTCTTGTGTGGCGAAATCAGCAAAACGAACATATGCACTACTGCCATCTGGTGCGGTGAGATGCAAGCCATCATGCACGGGTGAAGGAGTAAACCGTACCATTAGCGGAAACTGGCGAGCGGTAATAAACGTACCGTCAGGTTCCGTGATCATAAAGATGCGATCGAAGGCCAGACCACTGACATCTGCCAGGGTATGTGTAAGACCAATGCCGCGCATCGATTTAACAGGATGAATAAAAAGCCGGGTTAATGTCGCCACGGTGCGGTCCTCAAATGAAAATAAGCCCTCAACTTTATGACATGACGCGCTTATTAGCTATAATGCGCAACAATTTTCTTAGAGTAAAAGTGACAATATGAATTCTCTGTTTGCCAGTACGGCCCGTGGGCTGGAAGAGCTGTTAAAAACTGAACTGGAAAACCTGGGGGCCGTTGAATGCCAGGTGGTTCAGGGTGGGGTCCATTTCAAGGGCGACACACGGCTTGTTTACCAGAGCCTGATGTGGAGCCGCCTGGCCTCGCGTATTATGTTGCCGCTGGGCGAGTGTAAGGTTTACAGCGATTTAGACCTCTATCTCGGTGTTCAGGCGATCAACTGGACAGAGATGTTTAATCCTGGCGCGACCTTCGCTGTCCACTTCAGTGGTTTGAATGACACCATACGCAACAGTCAGTACGGTGCGATGAAAGTGAAAGACGCGATCGTCGATGCTTTCACGCGGAAAAATCTGCCGCGTCCAAATGTTGATCGCGATGCGCCGGATATCCGCGTTAACGTCTGGCTGCATAAAGAAACCGCCAGTATCGCCCTTGATCTCAGTGGTGATGGTTTACATCTGCGTGGCTATCGCGATCGTGCTGGCATTGCGCCGATCAAAGAAACCCTGGCAGCCGCTATTGTGATGCGATCCGGCTGGCAGCCAGGAACACCGCTGCTCGATCCAATGTGTGGTTCAGGTACGTTGCTGATTGAAGCGGCTATGTTGGCGACCGACCGCGCACCGGGCTTGCACCGTGGGCGTTGGGGCTTTAGCGGCTGGACGCAGCATGATGAAGCTATCTGGCAGGAAGTGAAAGCGGAAGCGCAAACTCGTGCCCGTAAAGGCCTGGCGGAGTATAGCTCCCATTTCTACGGTTCGGACAGTGACGCACGGGTGATTCAACGTGCGCGCACTAACGCCCGTCTTGCGGGGATTGGTGAACTGATCACCTTTGAGGTGAACGATGTCGCGCAACTGGCCAATCCGCTGCCGAAAGGGCCGTACGGTACAGTGTTGAGCAACCCGCCATACGGTGAACGTCTGGACAGCGAACCGGCGCTGATTGCGCTGCATAGTCTGCTGGGCCGAATCATGAAAAACCAGTTCGGTGGCTGGAATCTCTCTTTGTTTAGTGCCTCGCCGGATCTGCTAAGCTGCCTGCAGCTGCGTGCAGACAAACAGTACAAGGCGAAAAACGGCCCGCTGGACTGCGTACAGAAAAACTACCATGTTGCCGAAAGCACACCAGACAGCAAACCGGTAATGGCAGCGGAAGACTACGCCAACCGTCTGCGTAAGAATCTCAAAAAATTCGAGAAGTGGGCTCGCCAGGAAGGAATTGAATGTTACCGCCTGTATGACGCCGATCTGCCGGAATATAACGTTGCCGTTGACCGTTATGCCGACTGGGTGGTGGTGCAGGAGTATGCGCCGCCAAAAACTATTGATGCGCACAAAGCGCGTCAGCGTCTGTTCGATATTATCGCTGCAACCATTTCGGTACTGGGGATTGCGCCAAACAAACTGGTGCTGAAAACCCGTGAACGCCAGAAGGGCAAAAATCAATACCAGAAACTGGGCGAGAAGGGCGAGTTTCTGGAAGTTACCGAATATAACGCTCACTTGTGGGTGAACCTGACGGATTACCTCGATACCGGTCTGTTCCTCGATCACCGTATCGCCCGTCGTATGCTCGGTCAGATGAGCAAAGGCAAAGATTTCCTCAACCTGTTCTCTTATACCGGCAGCGCCACCGTGCATGCGGGATTAGGCGGTGCACGCAGCACCACCACCGTGGATATGTCGCGTACTTATCTGGAGTGGGCAGAACGCAACCTGCGTCTGAATGGCCTAACCGGGCGTGCGCATCGCCTGATTCAGGCCGATTGCCTGGCGTGGCTGCGTGAGGCAAATGAACAGTTTGATCTGATCTTTATCGATCCGCCAACCTTCTCTAACTCAAAACGAATGGAAGATGCGTTTGATGTTCAGCGCGATCATCTGGCGCTGATGAAAGATTTGAAACGTCTGCTGCGTGCAGGTGGGACGATCATGTTCTCGAACAACAAACGCGGCTTCCGTATGGATCTCGACGGCCTGGCGAAACTGGGACTGAAAGCACAAGAAATTACGCAAAAAACGCTCTCCCAGGATTTCGCCCGTAACCGCCAGATCCACAACTGCTGGCTGATTACCGCAGCCTGAAAGGAATAGTAATGTCATTAATCAGTATGCATGGCGCATGGCTGTCGTTCAGCGACGCGCCGCTTCTCGATAACGCAGAACTGCATATCGAAGATAACGAACGTGTTTGTCTGGTGGGGCGTAACGGTGCAGGCAAATCAACGTTAATGAAGATCCTCAACCGTGAACAGGGGCTGGATGACGGTCGCATTATTTATGAGCAAGATTTGATTGTAGCTCGTCTGCAACAGGATCCGCCGCGTAACGTTGAGGGTAGCGTTTATGATTTCGTTGCCGAAGGCATTGAAGAACAAGCGGAATACCTGAAACGCTATCACGATATTTCGCGCCTGGTGATGAACGACCCGAGCGAGAAAAATCTCAACGAACTGGCGAAGGTTCAGGAACAGCTGGATCACCACAACCTGTGGCAGCTGGAAAACCGCATCAACGAAGTGCTGGCGCAACTGGGATTAGATCCTAATGTTGCGCTGTCGTCGCTTTCCGGCGGCTGGTTGCGTAAAGCGGCATTAGGACGCGCGCTGGTGAGCAATCCGCGCGTATTGCTGCTCGACGAACCGACTAACCACCTGGATATTGAAACCATCGACTGGCTGGAAGGGTTCCTCAAAACCTTCAATGGGACAATTATTTTCATTTCCCACGACCGTTCGTTTATCCGCAATATGGCGACGCGCATTGTTGATCTCGATCGCGGCAAGCTGGTGACCTATCCAGGGAATTACGACCAGTACCTGCTGGAAAAAGAAGAAGCCCTGCGCGTGGAAGAATTACAAAATGCCGAGTTCGATCGCAAACTGGCGCAGGAAGAGGTGTGGATCCGCCAGGGGATCAAAGCACGTCGTACCCGTAATGAAGGCCGCGTACGCGCCCTGAAAGCAATGCGTCGCGAGCGTGGTGAACGTCGCGAAGTGATGGGTACCGCAAAGATGCAGGTGGAAGAAGCCAGCCGCTCCGGTAAGATCGTTTTCGAAATGGAGGACGTTTGCTACCAGGTTGACGGTAAGCAACTGGTGAAAGATTTTTCTGCCCAGGTTCTACGCGGCGACAAAATTGCCCTGATTGGTCCGAATGGGTGCGGCAAAACCACGCTGCTGAAACTAATGCTCGGTCAGCTTCAAGCAGACAGCGGGCGTATTCATGTTGGCACCAAACTGGAAGTGGCTTATTTCGATCAGCACCGCGCGGAACTGGATCCCGATAAAACGGTGATGGATAACCTTGCCGAAGGTAAGCAAGAGGTGATGGTTAACGGCAAGCCACGCCACGTATTGGGCTATTTGCAGGACTTCCTGTTCCATCCAAAACGGGCGATGACGCCGGTACGTGCGCTTTCTGGCGGTGAGCGTAACCGCTTGTTGTTGGCGCGTTTGTTCCTCAAACCAAGCAACTTATTGATTCTTGACGAACCGACCAACGATCTTGATGTCGAAACGCTGGAACTGCTGGAAGAACTGATCGACAGCTATCAGGGCACGGTATTGCTGGTTAGCCACGATCGTCAGTTTGTCGATAACACCGTTACAGAATGCTGGATCTTCGAAGGCGGCGGTAAAATTGGTCGTTATGTTGGCGGTTATCATGATGCCCGTGGTCAGCAAGAACAGTATGTGGCGCTCAAACAGCCTGCGGTGAAAAAAAGCGAAGAAGCCGCCGCGCCAAAAGCAGAAACTGTAAAACGCAGCAGTAGCAAACTAAGCTATAAATTGCAGCGTGAACTGGAGCTGCTACCGCAATTGCTTGAAGATCTGGAGGCGAAGCTGGAAGCTTTACAGACGCAAGTGGCGGATGCTTCCTTCTTCAGTCAGCCGCATGAGCAGACGCAAAAAGTGCTCGCCGATATGGCTGCTGCAGAGCAGGAGCTGGAGCAAGCCTTTGAACGCTGGGAGTATCTTGAAGCGTTAAAAAATGGTGGCTGATCGCAAAATAGTCGATTTAAACAGAGACTGCTGACAACGGTAAAAGTGCCTGATGTACTGGGTTTATCAGGCATGAAAACCAACACTTTGTTAGTCATCTGCAAAATAGCGCATCATTAAGGAGTACCAATGTGCGAACATCATCATGCCGCGAAGCACATCCTGTGCTCGCAGTGTGACATGCTGGTGGCGTTACCGCGCCTTGAGCATGGTCAGAAAGCGGCATGTCCCCGGTGTGGCACAACGTTAACCGTGGCGTGGGATGCCCCTCGGCAGCGTCCCACCGCCTATGCGTTGGCTGCACTGTTCATGCTGTTGCTGTCCAACTTGTTTCCTTTTGTGAATATGAACGTTGCAGGAGTTACCAGTGAAATTACATTACTGGAAATTCCCGGCGTGCTTTTTTCTGAGGACTACGCCAGCCTCGGCACCTTTTTCCTGTTGTTTGTGCAACTGGTTCCCGCGTTTTGTCTGATAACCATTCTGTTACTGGTGAATCGCGCGGAATTACCGGTCCGTTTAAAAGAGCAACTGGCACGGGTGCTTTTTCAACTCAAAACCTGGGGAATGGCGGAGATTTTCCTCGCGGGTGTGCTGGTCAGTTTCGTTAAACTGATGGCTTACGGCAGCATTGGGGTAGGCAGCAGCTTTCTCCCCTGGTGTTTATTTTGTGTCCTGCAACTGCGCGCTTTTCAGTGCGTTGATCGTCGCTGGTTATGGGACGACATCGCCCCGATGCCAGAACTGCGCCAGCCGCTAAAACCAGGTGTCACGGGGATACGTCAGGGGCTGCGTTCGTGCTCCTGTTGTACGGCAATCCTTCCTGCTGATGAACCCGTGTGCCCGCGTTGTAGTACCAAAGGGTACGTTCGGCGTAGAAACAGCCTGCAGTGGACACTCGCGCTGCTTGTAACGTCCATCATGCTGTATCTTCCGGCTAATATTTTGCCCATCATGGTGACGGATTTATTAGGCTCGAAGATGCCGTCGACGATTCTCGCTGGGGTCATTCTGTTATGGAGCGAAGGCTCTTATCCCGTCGCTGCGGTGATTTTTCTGGCCAGTATTATGGTGCCAACGTTAAAGATGATCGCCATTGCGTGGCTGTGTTGGGATGTCAAAGGACACGGCAAGCGCGACAGTGAAAGAATGCATTTGATTTATGAAGTTGTTGAGTTTGTAGGCCGCTGGTCGATGATTGACGTTTTCGTTATCGCGGTGCTCTCGGCGCTGGTGCGTATGGGAGGTTTAATGAGTATTTATCCGGCAATGGGTGCATTAATGTTTGCTTTAGTCGTCATAATGACAATGTTTTCTGCTATGACGTTTGACCCGCGTTTGTCGTGGGATCGTCAACCTGAATCAGAGCATGAGGAGTCCTGACAGTATGGAATCTAATAATGGGGAAGCCAAAATCCAGAAAGTGAAGAACTGGTCTCCCGTGTGGATATTTCCTATCGTCACGGCGCTCATTGGGGCCTGGGTTCTTTTTTATCATTACAGCCATCAGGGACCGGAAGTGACCCTGATCACCGCGAATGCGGAAGGAATTGAAGGTGGCAAAACCACCATTAAAAGCCGTAGCGTTGACGTCGGCGTGGTTGAAAGCGCCACACTGGCTGATGATTTGACACACGTTGAAATCAAAGCGCGGCTGAATTCCGGTATGGAAAAATTGCTGCATAAAGATACCGTCTTTTGGGTGGTGAAACCGCAGATTGGTCGAGAAGGGATTAGCGGCCTGGGAACGCTGCTGTCTGGGGTTTATATCGAACTGCAGCCAGGCGCGAAAGGCAGCAAAATGGATAAATACGATTTGCTGGACTCGCCACCGTTGGCCCCGCCTGATGCGAAAGGTATCCGTGTGCTTCTCGATAGCAAAAAAGCCGGGCAGCTCTCGCCAGGAGATCCGGTGCTGTTCCGTGGCTATCGGGTAGGTTCGGTTGAAACCAGCACTTTCGATACGCAAAAACGCAATATCAGCTATCAACTGTTCATCAATGCACCTTATGACCGACTGGTGACCAGCAATGTTCGTTTCTGGAAAGATAGTGGCATTGCGGTTGATCTGACGTCAGCGGGAATGCGTGTGGAGATGGGCTCATTGACAACGCTGCTTAGTGGCGGTGTCAGCTTTGATGTGCCGGAAGGTCTGGATTTAGGGCAGCCAGTGGCGCCGAAAACAGCTTTCGTTTTGTATGATGATCAGAAGAGCATTCAGGATTCGTTGTACACCGATCACATTGATTATCTGATGTTCTTTAAAGATTCGGTACGCGGTCTGCAACCGGGAGCTCCGGTAGAATTCCGGGGTATTCGCCTGGGTACCGTAAGCAAAGTGCCATTCTTTGCGCCGAATATGCGTCAGACATTTAACGATGATTACCGTATTCCGGTACTGATTCGTATCGAGCCAGAGCGGCTGAAAATGCAGCTTGGCGAAAATGCGGATGTTGTTGAGCACCTTGGCGAATTGTTGAAACGTGGTTTACGCGGATCGCTGAAAACCGGAAACCTGGTCACTGGCGCACTGTATGTTGATCTCGATTTCTATCCAAATACGCCTGCAATAACCGGTATTCGTGAATTTAATGGTTATCAGATTATCCCGACCGTCAGCGGCGGCCTGGCGCAAATCCAGCAACGACTGATGGAAGCGTTGGATAAGATCAACAAACTGCCACTGAATCCGATGATTGAACAGGCAACCAGTACGCTTTCTGAAAGTCAGCGCACAATGAAAAACCTGCAAACGACGCTGGATAGCATGAACAAGATCCTTGCCAGCCAGTCGATGCAGCAGTTACCGACGGATATGCAGTCAACGTTGCGTGAATTGAATCGCAGCATGCAGGGCTTCCAGCCTGGTTCCGCAGCCTACAACAAGATGGTGGCGGATATGCAGCGCCTTGATCAGGTGTTGCGAGAACTGCAACCGGTGCTGAAAACGCTCAACGAGAAGAGTAACGCGCTGGTATTTGAAGCGAAGGACAAAAAAGATCCAGAGCCGAAGAGGGCGAAACAATGAAAAAGTGGCTAGTGACGATTGCGGCACTGTGGCTGGCCGGATGCAGCTCCGGCGAAATTAATAAAAACTATTACCAGTTACCTGTGGTGCAGAGCGGTACACAAAGCACCGCCAGCCAGGGTAATCGCCTGTTATGGGTTGAGCAGGTCGCTGTTCCTGACTATCTGGCGGGGAATGGTGTGGTTTATCAAACCAGTGATGTGAAGTATGTGATTGCCAACAACAACCTGTGGGCCAGCCCGTTGGATCAACAGTTGCGCAACACCCTGGTTGCCAACCTGAGTACGCAACTGCCCGGCTGGGTGGTTGCCTCCCAGCCTCTGGGAAGCGCCCAGGACACGCTCAATGTTACCGTCACGGAGTTTAACGGTCGCTATGATGGCAAGGTCATTGTCAGTGGTGAGTGGCTGTTGAACCACCAGGGACAACTGATCAAACGTCCGTTCCGTCTGGAAGGGGTGCAAACTCAGGATGGTTACGATGAAATGGTTAAAGTGCTGGCCAGTGTCTGGAGTCAGGAAGCCGCTTCTATTGCGCAAGAGATAAAGCGTCTACCGTAATCATAAAGATTTGTAAATATAACCGTCTCCGGTATGTTGCCTGAGGCGGTTTTTTTGTTTCTAACGTGCGGAAAAAGTTGTTCCTCTTCACATTTTTTGTACAACCGACATGCCCGTGTAGCTCACAAATATGACAGTGGCGTGAATTTTGCACATTGACGGCAGTTATGATTCGCGGTATTGCTTAACTGTGATTGCATATTTAGTAATCACTGTTTTCTTTTCCACCAGAAACCAGTATGAGGGAAACGAGGCATGAAGAGACAAAAACGAGATCGCCTGGAACGGGCACATCAACGTGG
>ERZ1106922.499-NODE-499-length-10941-cov-17.743524_pt1 | contig 10941 bp, 10 predicted proteins | sample MGYA00403656_ERZ1106922 | MGnify/ENA primary metagenome ERZ1106922 (study PRJEB35170, sample SAMEA104062453) | human gut metagenome | biome: human gut; feature: human-associated habitat; material: faeces | place: Denmark | collected 2012-10-12 ... | reverse complement strand
AACCTCCTAAAAAAGTAATACATAAATTTTACTCTTTTCAGAGGAAAACCTCGATCAAGTATGCGCTGCAATGAGAAGAGTTCTGTTATTATGAGAAGGTCAAAGATTCGCTAAAAGAAATCCCTGACGAAATGCCCTTTGATGTGCCGGAAAGCTGGCAATGGATTCGTATAGATAACTTGTTTCAGCACAATACAGGCAAGGCATTAAACTCATCAAACACAAAAGGTATCTTGCATCCGTACATAACGACATCGAATGTTTATTGGGGGCATTTTAACTTAGATCGCGTTAAAGAAATGCCTTTCACAGAAGACGAGTTTTCAAAGTGTTCTATTGTTCCAGGCGACCTTTTGGTCTGTGAAGGAGGCGACGTCGGGCGAGCGGCGATATGGGAAAAAGATATTCTCATGTGTATACAAAACCATATACACCGACTGCGCGCATATCATCCCGTATGTACTCAGTTTTATTATTTTGCTTTCTTTGTCTATAAAATTATTGGCTTGATTGGCGGAAAAGGCATCGGGATTCAAGGATTATCAAGCGGCGCTCTCGGTAAATTGATTTTTCCGCTGCCACCGTTAGCTGAACAGGAACGCATAGTCAAACAAGTGGAAATAATATTAGAGAGGCTAAAAGACGAGGGCTAACCCTCGTCTTTTACTTTGGCTTCCAATGAAAAGAACATGGATACAATTCTGTGTTGTTCCATAGCTGGCGGAATCGGAATTAAATAAGATTGAATAGTTTTCGTCGCCAATTCGATTTGATTTGTACTTCCCGAACATTTTGCCTCTATATCCGTTTGGATAACAGGCGACTTCAAAAATAAATAAATATATTTGCTGTCAATGTGTTCCAAAGGACGCACGACTGTTACATGCGAATCCGCGACAAATTTAGGATATTCTTTGAAGAGCGTATCATCAACATATCCTGTTCGCCCAACAGTTCCTGTGCCCGTTGAGTTTATTATGATATCGCCGACACAAAGGTATTGTTCCTCGGTGTATTTTTTAATGGTCGCGCAGTCAGCAAACAGACATTTTTGCGTTTGGATTCCTGACCATTGATTGCATTTTTGAGCGATTATAGGCAGGATTTTCTCTGTGCCATATGTCGGCGACTTACCGCGATGAATATATGAACAGATCATTTGCAAGCGACACCACGCCCAATTTTCAGTCAGGTCAAAAGGTATTTCATCGCTGATATTAGTGACAGTTTCGCCAACCTTCTCATAATAACAGTTATCGTCACCTTTATAGATGTAGCTATCCACATATTTTTTGCCAAGTTTGGCTTTCTTTTCGGCACGAATACGCTCTAAAAGTACGCTCGCAGGCTCGTCGTTCGGGTCCTGCGGAACGAGCTTCCCCTGAATGGCGAGTGTTAAAGTGCGTTTTCTGAATTCGTCGTATAACGTATCAATATCCGCTTGGTTTTGCTCAATGAAAGTTATTTGATTGAACAATTCTTCAATCCTTGAGACAATTCTCTGTTGTTCGGGAAGAGGAGGAAGCGGAACAAACATTGCAGATAATTTTGATGAATTTAATGTTGCACCTTTAACTGCATCTCTTTTCTTAACGCATAATACAAGCACAGGCAGTGTGTTTAGCAAAAAATTTCTTGTTATCTCATGTTCCGAAATAATGGGGAAAATTGAAATAATTGCTTCATTATGAACAGCATCTACATCTAATATAGAGGTCTTGCCAACTGTTAGTTTAAAGCTCATTAAAAGAGTTCCCCTAGGTATGAGCTTCCCCGTAAATTTTTCATTCAAGGCAATTGCACTGATTTTCTCTTTAGACGACGATACTGCTCCCATTTCCTGTAAATCAGCTATGGTAAACCAAGGATATTTACCATTGTTCCAATATCTTTTATTGTGTCTATCTGGCGTTTTACCAAGATCGAACGACACAATTTGCGAAAACCTTGTCCATACCCAGCTATCAGGTATTTCAAACGGCAAATCGTCGGTAATATCCTTGACTTCCGAGCCTACCTTCTCATAATAGCGATTATCACCCTATAAGTAACAGAAAAACCTCGTAAATTTATCTACAATGACAATGGCTTGAGGCGAAAATATAATGTAGCATTCAAAATGTTTTGAATAGTATAAGTTGGGGACCTAATGGAAAAGAGGAATTTGTTTGCGCGAACTCCGCTTTTGATTTATCGCCGAATGTAAGCCGCTTCAATCCATATTTGATTTTTTATTATGTCCATTTGAGTGCTCATACCCTTCGAGGAGCGACTCAAGCAGAATGCCTTCCGGAGTGTCAGGAATATTTTCCATCGCGGAAAGTATTTTAATACCGTTGTCTTTCAGGTGTTTGCGGTGGATAGCCATCTCGTATTTGTTTCGGGAGAATCGATCTAATTTATAAACGAGAACATAATCGAAAGGCTTTTTGTCGCTGTCCTTGAGCATTTTTTGAAATTGTTCGCGGTTGTCGTTGGTGCCGGTCATCGCACGATCTATATATGTACCGACAATAACGATGCCGTTGCGTTCGGCGTATTCCATACAGACATGAAGTTGTCCGTCGATGGATTGTTCCGTCTGCCTGTCACTTGAATAACGGGCATAGATCACAGCTGTCTTCATAAATGAAAAACCTCCTGTTGCTTTTTTGAAACATTGTAGGAGGTAAAGGCGTCAGTTTTTGACCTGTTTTGAAAAATAGATTTGCTTCTGCAAACATTTCCTGTTACCTCCTTAGTTGAACTTGTCTTTCGACGCCAACGGAGAAATCGGGAAAAGACTAAGCCGTCAAGGGCGCAAGGGGCGCAGCCCGAAAAATTATTGCGTAGATTGCAAGAAAAAAGCCGTCCCAAAGGATCGGCTGGCAGGTTTCAGCGATAATTTTTACCCTTGACGGCAACGGCTTTTTCCGATACCCACCAAACGAGAAAGACAAGAGGTGTCTGAAAGTGCCTTTGAGTGTGCGGTGGCATTACTATTTAGTCTGAAAGTGCTTTTAGAGGTACTCACGCTTTTTCTGCCGGTTGGCTATAATGTAGGTATGAAGAAGCAACAGGAAGAGATGACAATCGAATTTATGGAAGAGTTGGATTTAAGTCGAGTGCCGAAAGACATATTCGACGCTTTTCTTGATGCTTTGGAAGAGGTAATTGGAGAAATAAACGAAGATAAATGAGAATAGTAAATTTCGAGTGGGGTGTACCGTTTGCGGCACACCTTTTTTATTTGTATATAAAAAAGTAATCAAAGGAAGGTGTTTACATATTTGTACAATGTGATTTGCATTTCAAAGAGAATATGCTATACTATAAATAATAGTGGGATAGTCTAAGGAGCTTTTGGTATGAAGCCTGAAAAAGCGTTTCGCATTCGATTGGTCAAGATATTGGAAATCTTACGTCAGGATACTGACGAGGATAATCCTATGCCTACGAATACGCTTATCAAAAAACTTGCCGAACAGGGGATAGAGTGCGATAGGAGAACCTTATACCGCGATATTCAGGTGTTGAATGAATACGGATATGAGGTTTTGCGTACAAGGGCTATCAGTAATGAGTATTACATAGTTGATCGTAGTTTCGATATTCCCGAATTGCGCATTTTGCTTGACGCCGTACAGGCAGCATCATTCATTACTCCGAAAAAGACGGAAGTGTTGATTGATAAGATCGCCGATTTGGCGGGAAGTCATCGGGCGGAAGTGCTGAAAAAGAATATCATGCGCTTCAATATCACGAAGCATACGAACGAGGCGATTTACTATAACGTCAATGAAATTGAACGCGCCATAATGGAAGGGAAGAAAGTATCGTTTTTCTACTTCGATTACAATGCACACGGAGAGCGCGTATTTCGTAAGGATAAAAAGCGTTATGTAATCAATCCGTATGCGACGATATTTTCCAACGACAACTATTATCTTGTCGGTTACAGTGATAAGTATAAAAATGTCGCTCATTACCGTATAGACAGAATGGAAGCGGTAGAGGTGGAATCGGAAGACATAACGCCTGTACTTGCCATTGAAGGGTTCGACATCACAGAGCATAAAAAGCAGGTGTTCGGGATGTTTGTCGGGGAAGAGGAGCGCGTCAGTATTCAGATAGATAACTCGCTGATAGATGCTGTAATGGATAAATTTGGAGAGGATGTATCCCTTACAGACAGAGGGGACGGAACGGCACAGCTTGAAATCTCTGTTCAGATTAGCCCTGCGTTTCTTGCTTGGTGCTGCGCTTTCGGGGATAAGTTGAAAGTTGTTTATCCCAAGGCGGTCATTGCAAGTGTGAAGCAGTACATTGCTAATATGGCGAAAGGTTACAATATAGCGCAGTCTGAGGTGGATGAGAATTTTTGATATAAGCGCGGATTTAGATTTATAAGGCAGAAAAATTTAATAGTGAACGAGTGTCAAGTACCAAAAAGCGTACATAAGACATCGTATAATGTACTCGAAAATCAACGAAAGAGAGGTTTATTATGAGTGCATTCGACAAAGTAATCGGCTATGAAAAAGAGAAGGAAGAACTGTATCAGCTGTGCGACATGGCGAAAAATTCGGCAAAATATGCGGCTCTGGGCGTAAAACTTCCGCGCGGTATTTTGCTGTACGGCGTGCCGGGTGTGGGTAAAACCTTGATGGCAACGGCTCTTCTCGATGAGATGGATAATGGCAGAAAACGCTACGTTCTCCGCAAGGACAAAGCCATCGAAGAGTTTGTGGGAAGCATTTCCAAAACCTTTCAGGAAGCCAAAGAGAATGCGCCTTCCGTCATCTTTCTCGATGATCTCGACAAATTTGCTTCTGACAGTGATTCGCGCAATCCGGAAGAGCTTATCGCCGTACAGTCCGGTATCGATGAAGTGAAAGGCGCCGATGTTTTCGTCGTTGCCACCGCTAATGACGTGCGTGTACTGCCTAATTCATTGCGACGTCCCGGCAGATTCGATCGTATTCTCGAGATTCGTCTGCCCAACCGTAAAGAAGCGGTGGAGATCGTGCGCCATTATCTGAAAGGGAAAAAGGTTGCAGACGATGTTACTGCCGAGGGCGTAGCGCGGCTGATGGACGGTAATTCGTGCGCCGCACTGGAGAGCGTTCTCAATGAGGCTGGAATCTATGCGGGGTACGAAAACAAAACGGAAATCAAACGCGAGCATATCGTAAGGGCGGTGCTTCGGGACATCTTTGAGGCGGACGAATCCGTCAACGAAATATCTGTTGCGGCAAAAGAAGAGGTTGCCTTTCACGAGGCGGGACACGCCGTGGCGGCGCTCGTGTTTGATCCCGAAGGCGTTGGTCTTATTTCCATTCGGCCGAGTAAGAGCGATGCGCGCGGCGTTGTGCAGATTTTTAAGAGCGAAGATTACTTCGGTTCTTACAATAAAATGCATGAGCGCGTCATTTCTCTGCTTGCCGGTCGTGCCGCCGTAGAACTTAAATTCGGTCATACGGATGTCGGGGCTACCTCCGACCTTAACCGAGCTTCCGCCATTTTGCAACGTTTCATCGTCGACTACGCGGCGAGCGGGTTTGCGCTGTTCCATCATGATAATCACGACGGTATCAGTTCGTGTAATCAGGAAGACGGTATCACGGCGGAACGCAGTGCCATGCTTGCCCGCTGCTATGAAGAGGCGAAAGATGTTCTCCGTAAAAATTGGGCGTTTGTCGAAAAACTCGCGGCGGCGCTCGTTGAGCGGGATACCCTTGTATTCGAAGAGATCGCCGAACTCCGTAAAGAAATGGCGGCATAAAGAGCGGTGGCGCACGGTTTGTGTGCCGCCTTTCGGCAAAATTCGGCAAAGTATTGTTTTTGATTGCTTTGCGTGGTATAATTGAAGCATGGATTATTGCATTTCCGATATCCACGGCTATTACGACTTGTTTTGCCGTTTGCTCGATAAAATCAGATTCAGCGGCAAAGATAAGTTGTATGTGCTGGGGGATATCATCGACAAAGGGCCGGAGAGTATCCGCCTCGCAAAGCTTTTGTTTTCCATGCCTAACGTATATTGTATCGCGGGCAATCACGAGTATGATTTTTTGAAGTATTACCGCGCTTTGATGCGGCAGACGGAAAATTACGATTGGGTGTTGGAAAAGTTGCGAGGTTATTTTACGGACGGATATTTGCTCGATTGGGAAACGGTAGACCGATTTGATTTTCTGCCGTTCTATGCAGAAACGGATGATTTTATCGGCGTTCATGCGGGCGTTCCCGTAAAGGACGGAAAACTTTTGCCCGTATCACAGGCGACGTGCGAGCAGCTCGTCTATGACCGCCGCTTTAAGGACAAAGACATTTTACCGCAAAACGGTAAATGCGTCTTGTACGGGCATACGCCTGTACGCTATCTGACGGGCAGGGATGAAATTTTGCTCTATCTGCGAAAAGGGGCGGCACAGGGTAGCAGGAACATTGCCGACTATTGCAAAATCCATCTGGATACGGGCGTTGCTTTAAGCGGCGTTTTAGGGTGTTTTGCTATCGATAACTGTCAGTCTTTTTATGTAAGCGAGCGATATAGTGGCTTTTATGCGTCAAATATGGTACAATAAAGCCATGGAAGAGGAATTTATAATTCAAAATAAAATATAATTCAAAATAAAAGTTATCACGATATGGATGGCTAAAACAGAGGAAATACAAATGGAATTATCAAAAAGTAAATATACGCGCTTCTGCCAGTGCCCGAAAATGCTGTGGCTGGATACATATCGTCCCGAACTTGCCGCGCAGGATCCCGCGCTTCAACGCCGTTTTCAGGAGGGCAACGAAGTTGGCGATTTGGCCATGGGATTGCTCGGCGATTTCGTGGAAACCACAGCATATACCGCCGATGGCAAACTCGATATTCCCTCCATGCTCAAAAACACGAAAAAGTATTTGATCGAGGGGAAAGAGAATATTTGCGAGGCGGCGTTTACGAAAAATGGGTGCTATTGCGCCGTCGATATCCTGCATAAAACGGAAGACGGGTACGAGATCTATGAAGTTAAATCGAGCACGGATATTCACGACGTTTATTTGTGGGATGTTGCGTACCAGCGCTGGGTCTTGGAGCAGAGTGGGCTTAAAATCGTACATACATATATCGTTTATATCAATAACAAGTACGTGCGGCAGGGGGATATCGACGTCCATAAGTTGTTCGCAGTGAAAGATGTTTCAGAAGCGATATTGCCTTATTACGGCGAAGTCTCGGCAAATACCGCCCGCGCCAAAGAATATATTACACAGAAAAACGAGCCGGAATCGGAACTCGGCGAGCAGTGCTTTGCTCCATACGATTGCGCCTATTGGCAATATTGCGCGCGTGATCTTCCGTCACCGAACGTGCTCGACTTGTACCGTATTTCCGCAAAGAAGGCGTTCGGGTATATGGAAGAGGGTATCGTCACTTTCGACGACGCCATAAAGAGTGGCATACCGCTGAACGCAACGCAACGGCGGCAGGTGGAGTTTGAGCAGCTGCAACTGCCCACACATATTGACCGTTTGGGCATCAAGAGTTTTCTCGATACCCTTTGGTATCCGCTGTATTTTTTGGACTTCGAAACTTTTCAAACATGTATTCCCATGTACGATGGCATCAGGCCATATCAGCAGGTGCCGTTCCAGTATTCGCTGCACTATCTCGAACGGGACGGAGCAAAGCTCGAACATAAAGAATTTTTAGCGGACGAAAATTCCGACCCGCGCCGTGCTCTTGCCGAGCGGCTGGTGGAGGATATTCCGACGGACGCCTGTGTTCTGACGTACAACATGTCTTTTGAATGTACGCGATTAAAGGAGCTTGCCGAAATATTCCCCGATCTTTCTGAAAAATTGTTGGCGATCCGCGAAAACGTGCGCGACTTGCTGGACGTGTTCCGCAACGGCTATGTGTATGACCGCGCGATGGGCGGGAGCTTTTCGATAAAGAAGGTATTGCCCGCGCTTTTCCCGAACGACCCGAATTTGGATTATCACAATCTTGCAGACGTGCATAACGGAGGAGAAGCGACGGATATCTATCTTTCCTTACGCGGCATGGAACAGTCGGAGCGCGATAAGCTGCGGCAGAGCCTTTTGGCGTATTGCAAGTTGGACACGATGGCGATGGTCATGCTTTGGCAGAGACTGCGGGAGTTTTGTTTGGGGGAAATAAATAAAAAGGAGACGATCGATGAACGATAATAATGCAATATCTATAAAACCGATAAAAGATTTGTTTGGATTAAAGTTTTTTATTCCTAATTATCAGCGGGGGTATCGCTGGGATGCGCAGCAAGCTATTGATTTATTGGAAGATATTTCGGCTTTTATGAAGAAAACGAACGGTAATCCGTCGGAAATTTATTGCATCCAGCCGCTTGTAGTACAAAGTAAAGAAGAAGATAATCTTTTGGAAGATGTGCGGCGTGCTGAATCAATCGAAAAAGTGAAGGAATTGTTGCAAAGTTCTTCATGGAGTGTAATCGACGGACAACAACGGCTGACAACTATATATCTTATTTTGTCTTGCTTGGGAAAGAATTCGTATTTTATAAAATATGAGACACGAGAAAAAAGCGAAGAATATTTGCAGAATTTTTCGGAAGACAAAAATAAGAATATTGACTATTATCATTTATTTAATGTTAAAACTGCAATTGAAGAATGGAAAAAAAATAAAATAAATGAAATAAGTGATTTTACGGAAGTACTTTTAAATAAAGTCTGTTTTATTTGGTATGAAGTAAAAGATGAAGATCCGATTTCTGTTTTTACGCGTTTGAACATCGGTAAAATTCCGTTGACTGATTCTGAATTGATCAAAGCGATGTTTTTGAATCGTAAAAATTTTCAAGGTCAAGAAAGAGATTTGGAACTAATACAGCATGAAATAGCAGCGGAATGGGATTCTATAGAATATGCTTTGCAAAATGACGAATTCTGGTATTTTATTCATAATGCAAAATACGATAAACCCACGCGCATTGACTATATTTTTGATTTGATGGTTGAAAACGATAAAGGGGAATTATATAAAAGAAGAGGTAATGCATTGAAGAAGAGGATTGGGAATGATGAACACAAGACATTCCGATATTTTTATGAGTGGTTTTCAAGAAAAGAAAATGAGAGTGATCGAAATTGGCTGAAGGCAATTTGGAAGGATGCAAAAGGGTATTATCAAATTTTTCGGGAATGGTATAGCGATTATAAGTTATACCATTATATCGGCTATTTGATTTGTATGAAAGATCTCTTTCCGGAGCAGCGAAAAGAGATTGCAATAGAAAGATTAGCTGACGATTGGTATAACTCTTCAAAGGACGAGTTCCTTGATAAGCTTAAGAGTAAAATAAAAGATCTTCTCAATAAAAATCCTGGTTTTGAGAATCTTGAAGATTTTGTGTATGATTTAAAGGAAGAGAAATCTGCGGATAAAACGAAGTGTGTTCCCATATTGTTGTTGCACAACATTGAAACCATCATTCAGCAAAATGAAAAATTGGTGGGGGAAAGCAAATATAATTTACCTAATTTTACAAAATTTCCATTTCACCTTTACAAAAAGGAGAAGTGGAATGTTGAGCATATACGTCCAAATGCAGGAGATGATTTGGAGAATGACGAGGATAGGAAATTATATCTGCTAATAGCCAAAGAATATTTGTCTTCTGAAAAAGAATTAATTCGAGAGGTTGATGAGTATCTTAAAGACACTACTGAAAAAACGAATGAAAAATTTCAGCATGTCTATGAGAAAATTTTATCTGTTGGCAATGTTTTGCCTGACGCAGACAAAAATAAAATTTGGAATTTTGCGTTGTTAGACGAATCGACGAACAAGGAATACGGCAATGCTATTTTTCCGGTGAAACGAGCTTTTTTAAATAATAAAGAGCGTGGGAAGAAAGTCAAATATAAGATGGAAGGCGGGAAACTTAAAGAAGTTGAAGAAAGAGATGAAATTGCTTTTGTTCCCCCTTGTACAAGAAATATTTTTGCGAAAACATATACGTCAGTGCCAAAGAATATGCTTGCGTGGACAAAAGAAGATGCAGAAAATTACTTGAACGATATTAACAGTAAATTGAAGGAATATTTGCGAGGAGAATAATTATGAGTAGTACGCTCACGTTGTGGGAATTGCTTAAAAGGCAGCAAATTGTTATTCCGGTTATTCAACGCGATTATGCGCAGGGAAGAGACGGAAATGAATATGTTCGAAGGGCATTTTTGAGGGAAATAAAGAGTTGCCTCGGAAAAGCAGATTCCTTTTTGACGCTGGATTTTGTATATGGGAATGAAGAACATGGTCGGTTTTTACCTTTGGATGGGCAACAGCGTTTAACTACACTGTGGCTCATTCATTGGTATATCGCTTTCCGGAGCGGAAGGTTGCAAGATGACGAAGTGCGTACTACGCTTAAAAAATTTACTTATGAAACAAGAGTTTCATCAAGGGAATTTTGCGAAGCGTTATGCGATAAAATGCCTGTATCGAGTGAGGTTAGAGGAAGTGTTGCTAGATATATAAAAGATAGAACATGGTTTTTTGTAGAATGGCTTCAAGATCCGACAATTAGTGCAATGTTAAAAATGATTGGCGGAAACGGGACTTTTAGTGATGATTGTATTGAAGAAGTGTTTAATAAGGATATAGACTTTCAGCAATATTGGAAAAGATTAATAGAAGATAGATCTATCCGTTTTGAATTGATGGTAATTGGAACGGAAAAATTGCCTATTGCCGATGATTTGTATATCAAGATGAATGCGCGAGGGAAACAGTTGACTGATTTTGAGAATTTTAAGGCAGATCTTGTAAGATGGATACAGAATCAGACTAACTTGTCTCAAGAAGAAATAAATAAATATGCAAAGGAATTAGATAACGATTGTGCTATGGACCCCAAAAGTTGGACAGATAAATAACTAAATAGCTTGTGAATGAGT
>ERZ1106922.497-NODE-497-length-10990-cov-9.407316_pt1 | contig 10990 bp, 1 predicted proteins | sample MGYA00403656_ERZ1106922 | MGnify/ENA primary metagenome ERZ1106922 (study PRJEB35170, sample SAMEA104062453) | human gut metagenome | biome: human gut; feature: human-associated habitat; material: faeces | place: Denmark | collected 2012-10-12 ... | reverse complement strand
GCACTTCCCCCTGCCGCAGGGGGCAGCGTTTCGGACTCGCATTCGCTCGTGAACTTAAAATATTTTCGCGCGTTGTTGCGTCAGGCGAGCGATAGCGGTGGCAAACGAATGACGTGTGTCAGATTTTGACACACGTTTTTGCATTTGTGCGCCGCGCGACCATTTTACATTAAATTTACATTAGAATAGTGCCAAACCCCTTGACAAAAGTGCTGGGGTGAGGGTATTATATATGTAGTGACAGTGTAAGTGCGCGTATTTTGCGCACCCGTCCTTGTCACTTGTGTACCGCGAATACGCGGGAATACATAAAAGGTAAGCAAAAAGACAAATTAGTCCGAGAGCAAGGGGGAAATTGCCCTTGCGCAACGCCGACCTTATGTGCCTCTCCTAATACCTTCGGTGGCGTTCGCCGCCGTAAGCGGCTTGGCTGAGGGTTAGGAGAGGAAGCTCGCGAAGCGAGCAGGTGAGGTTAAGAAAGCATGATGCGATCGGGGCGTTTGCGCATAAGGTTTAAGCTATACTTGCCCGAGGCTGCATGAAAAAAAACGGAGGTATTTTATGGCAAAGACAAAGGTCAAGGTCATCGTGGCGTTATTCGCCGTGATCGCCTTAAGTCTGCTTGCTGTATGTTTCGGTCGGCTTTTTTCGCCTGCCGAGGCTAAAGCGGCGGACGGGACTTATGACGACACTGCGGCTGTCGCGTTGATGCAAGATCTGATTACTGACGGTCAGGCAACGTTGACGGAAAACGTAGTGTTCGATCTGACGCAACAGAGCGATATCCTCGGGTCGCAATTACCCGATGGCTTATTGCGATTCCCGGCGGCTTATCCGCATAAGAATGTCACGATAGATCTCGGCGGGTGTACTCTCGAGATCATTACGGGCAGCGATAAATGCTGTTTGCATGTCGCTGATGGCATAACGGTCACCGTTAAAAACGGAACGCTGAAAGGTTCGTCGGCGGGCAGCTTCGCGTGGGGCGAAACCGGTTCGAAGATCGTGCTCGAGGATGTCGATATCAAGTTCGAGACGAGTTCCACGGAAACCACGAGCGGAAATCGTCCTTATGTCATAAGTACGAACGGCTCGCTTTCCGTTGATAATGTGACGTATGATTCCAACATCACCGGTGACCCCGTTAATACGTACCTCGGTGAATTTATCTACGGCACTCTTCAGGACGCGATAAACGCGGGCGAAACGTCGATAACGCTTGATAAGGATTATACGGAGAGTATCACCGTATCCAAGGGGCAGAACGTAACGATCGATCTGAACGGGTTCACGATCACGTCGAGCACGACGAAAACCGTATATAATAACGGCGGAACGCTTACGATAAACGGCAACGGTAAAGTGGAAACCACGAATACCGCTTCAACGGCTACGGCTGTTTATAACAGCGGTTCGATGTCTTCATTGACTATCAACGGCGGTACTTACAGCGCAAAGAGACCTTTGGATATTCGCGGCGCTAATACGATAGATATAAACGGCGGAACATTCAACGGCGATGCTTATGCTATATATTGCTATTCGAGCAGCGCTGCCATAAGTAAATTTAGTGTAACAGACGCTAAAATAACGGCAACCGGTACTGCATTACGTCCCCACGGTGTAACACAGTTTATCGTCGACGGTGCCACGGAAATCAAGGGCAAGACCGCTATAGAGGTAAGCAAAGGTGCTGCTGAAAAAATAGACGTTACCTTGGATTGCGGAAAGATAGAGGGGAAGGTTTCTATAACGAACAAGGCTATAACTGCTTCCATTAAGGGCGGCGATTTCACTAACGCTACCATGAACTACGGTTCCGCTACGGTTTCCATTACCGGCGGTACGTTTGCGGAAATGCCCAGCCCGACATATCTTGCAAGCAACGAGTACGCTATTTACCGTAACGGCGAGGCGGGCAGCTATACTTTCGAGATAGCGGCTACCGCTTCTAAGCCCGACGTAGACCCTTACCGCACCAAGGATGACAAGGTGACGGTAGACGACCGCGGATTTACCTCTGTAGCCGATGCGCTCGAAGCTATAAAGGGTGCGGAAGTAACGGGGACGACGATAGAGCTTATTTCGGATATGAGCGAAAACGTCACTATTCCCGCGGGGCAGGATATCACGCTTGACCTTAACGGCTTTAAGCTTACGGGTGAGCTTGCGGTAAACGGCACGCTTACCGTAAACGAAGGTGAGCTGGACGGCGGTATCACGGTTGACGCCAACGGCAAATTGACGTTGAATGCCGGCGTTTCGCGCAGTGCGAGATCCGCATATCTTGAAGCGGATCACAGCGCAGTGCTTATCCCTTCCGAATGGCTCCCCGAAAATTACAGTATAGAATACAGTGAGGATGTCGAATGGGGCTCCGATCCGTATACCAACGAGGACGACTCTATCACAATATATTATACTGTCTCGGGAAAGGCGCCCGTAGCGAACGTGCAGATGGGCGAAGAAGTTTATGGTTTTGCTCGCCTTGAAAATGCGGTAAACGCTATACAGGGCGGCGTTACAACGACTGTGACTTTGCTCGATAACGTTGTGTTGACGGGCACTATTGAGCCGGATGCGACTGCAAACATCACGTTTGACCTTAACGGCAAAAAGATCTCGACGGCAGAAGGATTCACTTCCCCGCATGTTTTCCGTATCGTAAATTCGTCGATCACGATAAAGAACGGAACGATCGAAAACGGACGGGCGCATGAAGAATCCGATTCTGTGCGTACTGTTTTCGAGATCCAGGGCGATCCCGGTTACGGTACCAAATTGGTTTTGGAGAATGGCGTTACCGTTACTTCGCACAACTCCGTAGCGTTCATCACCGGTACCGCGCAGCTTGATGTGAACGGCGCTAAACTTTCGACCGACGGAGCGGGCAGCTGCGTTATCGAGAGCAACGCTTCTGCTTCGAATAATAACGATACGGTCATAAATATAACCGAAGGCAGCGAGATCACCTCGAGCACCGGCGTTGCTATCTTCCACCCGCAGAAGGGTGAATTGAATATCACGGGCGGCACGATCACGGGCGCAACGGGTATCGTTCTCCGCGGCGGCGAACTTAACATAAGCGGCGATGCCGTTGTAAAAGCCACCGGCGAAAAGAAGACCCCCGAAGAGCTCTTCGCAACTCGTCCCGACGGAGGCACCGACGGCGCGCTCAATACGGGCGACGCGGTACTCATCTACAACGCGGGTTATCCTGCTGAGGAGATGATGAAGGACAGCTCTATCACGGGCGGCAAGTTCGAGAGCGAAAACGGCAGCGCGGTCTCCAGCCTCACACATACTTACAACACTTCCACGAAGTATGAGCAGGTAAACAACTTCATCTCCGGCGGTGAGTTCGACGGCATGCCCGAAAGCGATTACATCGCGGCAGGCGCCGACCTCTATATGAACGCGGATAAGAGCGGCTTCGCGGTAGCGACCGAAAGCGCTCCCGAAGGATACAAAAAGGTAGTCGCCACGATAGGCGATACGGCTTATACGAGCCTTGCCGAAGCTGTTACGGCGGCAGGTGAAAACGCTACTATCGTACTTTACGCCGACGTCACCGAGTCCGTGACCGTTGCGGCAGACGATGTTATCACGCTCGACCTTAACGGCAAGACGCTTACGAGTGATACGGATAACGTTGCAACTATATTGAATAACGGTACGCTTTCTATCGTTGACACGAGCGATGAGAAGGGTACGATAACTCGCGGAGCGACGACGTATTACGTTATCAGAAATGAAGGAGTCATGACGATCTCCGATGTCAACGTCGAAAATCTGACGAGTGACCCGTCCAGCCTTGTTGCGAACAACACCGATTGCAAGTCCGACGGGGCGGCTCAACTGACTATAAAGAGCGGTTCGTTTACGAGTGCGGCAAGCAACGCCGTTAAGAATGACGAATACGGAATATTGACGATAGACGGCGGTGTATTCGAGACAAAGATAAATACTCACGCAGCCGTGCAGACTTGGGCGACGGCGACCATAAACGGCGGTACCTTTACCGCAACGGCACAGGCGATCTCTATCGAAGTTTATAACGGTCAGACTAATACGACCACTATAAACAATGGTACGTTCAACGCGCCTACGGCGGTATATATGAGCGACGGTTACGATGTCGGTGCTACGTATCCCGGCGGCGATATGAATATTGAGATCAAAGGCGGAACGTTCAACGGAGCGATAGCCGAAAGCGCGACATGCCCGATCGACGACGAAGACGGCGGCGTAGCTATCTCCGGAGGTACGTTCACCAAAGCATTCGATTCCGATTACCTCGCGGATAACGTAAACCTGTATCAGACGGAGACGGGCTTTGCGGCGGCTACCGAACAGAACGCTCCCGAAAATTCTACCAAAGTCGTTGCATTCGTCCGCGACAAGGCTTACGGCAGCATCCAGGCAGCTATCGACGCGGCTGACGGCGCGCCCGTAACGCTTTACGACGATGTAACGCTTAGCGAAGCGCTCACTATCGATAAGGCGGTGACTATCAACCTTAACGGTAAGACGGTAAGCGCGAGCACGACCGCGGCGAACATCACCGCAAACGCAACGATAAAGAACGGCACGATCGACTACGTCGGCGAAACGTCGGTGAACGGTCTTGTCGTTACGAATAATGCAACGCTCACGCTCGAGGGCGTGACCGTGGATTACGAAGGCAGCGGTCAGGCGGTCAGGCTCGGCAAGGGCGGCACGCCCGAAAATAACGGCGGCAACGCGGTGATCACCGATTCCGAGATCAAGGGCGGCGTAGCAGGCGTTGCGATGTTCGGTACGGCGGAAGGCGCGGCGAATAAGACGACCCTTACCGCTACGGACAGCACGATAACGGGCTCCGTCTATTACGGTATCGCGACCAACGGCATATTCTACAACAACGATATAACGCTTAGCGGCACGACCGTTAAGGGCACCAGTACGGGTATGTACCTGCCCGGCAGCGGCGAAACGACGATAACCGGAGGCTCCGTCAAGGGCGCAACGGGTATCGAGATCCGCGCAGGCAAATTGACGATAGACGGCGCGACCGTAACGGCTACGGGCGCATACGAAGAACCCGTACCTAACGGCAGCGGCACTACGGTAGAAGGCGTAGCGATAGCGGTCTCCCAGCACACGACGGAGCGCCCGATCGAAGTCACCGTTAACGGCGGTACGTTCAACGCTACGGGCAAGGACGGTAAAGCGTTCCTCGAGATCGATACGGTAGAGGACGAAGAGGGCGAAACGACTCCTTCCGAAGACGTGACTATCGCTATCTCCGGCGGTAACTTCACCGCACCCGTAGAATCCAAGAACAAGACAGAGTTCGTCTCCGGCGGTAACTTCTCCGAGGTGCTTGACAGCGCGTACCTTGGCGAAAACGTCAATATGTATGTCAGCGAAGGCAAGTACACCGCGGCCACGGCTGAGAACGCTCCCGAAAATGCGAAACTTGTTGTAGCCGTTATCGGCACGAAGGGTTATACGAGCCTCAACGCCGCGATCGCGGACGTCAAGGCGGGCGCGGCAAGTCAGTTCTCCGAGGAGACTACCGTAATAACGCTTATGACCGATACGAAAGACAGTTCGGATATAGGCACTTCGAACGGTCAGGCTCCGAAGAACGTGACTATCGACCTCAACGGTCATACGCTTACGCTCGGACCGGGCGTAGGATCCGCAGGCACGGAGACTGCGGGCCTGCGCGTGCTTGCATACAGCACGTTGACGGTCAAGAACGGTACGCTCAAGTGCAGCGATGATACAGCCGATCACATTCGGGTGGGTATTGCAAACTACGGTAAGACCACGCTCGAAAACGTGACGCTCGACGCCGCAGAAGTAACGCAGTATCCGGTCAACAACCGCGGCGAACTTACCCTTAAGGGAGATACCACCGTAGAAAACGGCGGCGTATACGATATCGCGATCACCAACGATCCGTACAACTACTATTACGAAGATGTGGACGCGTCGCTCAATATCGCAGATCCTGAAGTTACCGTGGGCACCGTAAGACTTGAGCTTTACGGCAATGCTACGAATAACGGCGTGCCTGTACTTAACGTTTCGGCGGGTACCTTGCAGACGATAATAACCGACGGCAGCAATGCGATCGGTTTCAAATCCAACGTTTCCGGTGCTACCTTCGAAGAATTGCCGGATGCCGGACTTATCGGAGATTCCGATATGTATCAGACGGCTGACGGCAAGTTCAAGGCAAGCGACAGCACAGTTGACGGCGCGACCAAAGTCATCGCCATGGTAGGCGATAAGGCTTACGACAAACTCGCAGACGCAGTGGCTGCCGCAACCGACGACGGTGCGGTAACGCTCTACGTCGACGTAAAGGAAAACATCACCGTAGCTTCCGGCACAGTCACGATCGACCTTGCGGGCAATACGCTTAACGGCTTTATCAAGAGCACGGGCGCGACCGTGAATGTGAAAAACGGCACGGTCTCCGGTTCTTGGATAGACGGCGCGGTCATGGCTAACGGCGAAGGCGCGTCAGTTACGCTGACCGATACGGTCATAGGCAACCCGATAAGCATAAGCAACGACGGTGCGGTAACGCTCGTCCGCTCGACAACGAGAGGCAGGATAACCGTCGGCAGCGGCAGTGCTCCGGAAAACTATACTGCCGGCACGCTGACTATCACTGACAGCATTATAGAAAAAGAAATCTCCGTCGAGATGCTCGGTAAAGTCGTGATAAGCGACACCGTTGAGTACAAGACGAGCTTTGCTTCCGGCGTTAAGGTGACGGCAAAAGATCCCGCCGCACTCGAAGCGTTCAAGGGATATGGCGTTACGACGGTCGTTCATGTGGCGAACGAGGAACAGCTTCTTAAAGCTCTCGAACTCGGCGTAAGCGAGATCGAAGTACAGAGCATGGAACTCTCCGCTCCCGTCGAGATAACGAAGGACGTCAAGATATACGGCGGCAACAAGGGCGATCACGAGATCGTCGGCAGCTTCATCGTCAAAGGCGAGATCGAAGTGACTATCGAAGATGTCTCCTTCGCGGGCGACGGCACGGGCGCGGCATTGACCGTTACGGACGGTGCAAAACTCACTTACTCCGATAATCTGTCTAACGTTACCGTGGCTGTAAGCGGCTTCGAAGCGGGTATCTCTGTCGACGGTAATAGCAGCGCGACGGTGAATAACATCACGTTCGAAAACATCTCCGCGGCAGCCGAGGTAAAAGACGGTAAGTCCGACGCAGTGACCTTCAACGGTTGCACGATCCCCGAAGATACGGCGCAGTATGTTGCGGTCGTAACGGACGCGACGAATCTTGCTTCCGCGATCGCCGACAGCAAATTCGCAAAGGTAACTCTCGGCGCGGATGTGGAGCTGACGAGCGCGCTTGTGATAGAGAGAAGCGTAACGCTCGATCTTAACGGGTATGATATCACGGGCAACATCAACGTGACCGCAGCCGATGTGACGATCACCGCTCCCGAAACTTCGGATAGCGCGATCAACGGCATCGTGACCGTGACGAATGCGGATGACTTCACTCTCTCGAATGTGACGGTGAACTACACCGTGACCGGCGAAGAGGAAGCCGACAGCCTTAAGATAATGGGCGCGGTCGTGATAGACGGTTCCGAGAATGCGACGATAGATAACGTCACCGTTAACGTGACCGCAAATAACAGCGGACTTAACGTTGTGAGCGTGTGGGTGAAGAACGATTCGACCGCGACGATCAGCGATTCGACGATCGATCTCGAGTTCCGTGCGACCGAAGAAAATCGCACTCAGGGACAGGTGGTTCGCGCGGAGACCTCCGACCTCACGATAAAGGATTCCGTCATAACCACTACGGATTACGGCGTGATCTTCTACGGCGACATGAGCGCGACGGACGCGCAGGCGGATAACACCGCAGCGTTCGACAAACTCGTGATCGAGAACAGCACGGTTACCGTGACCGATACGGACGAGATCGTGGGCGCGTATGCGGTAAGCGGCAACGGCAGCAACCGCAACGGTACGATCATCGAGATAACGGGCAGCACGATAACGAGCGACGTTGCAACGGCGATCTATCATCCGCAGTACGGTAACATGACGATAACGGATTCCGTGATAACCGGTGCTTCGGGTATCGAAATGCGCAGCGGTAACCTCACCGTTACGAGCGGCACGATAACCGCGACGGGCGCCTTCGAGGTCGAGCCTAACGGCAACGGCAATACCGCTTCCGGCGTAGCTGTGGCAGTATCGCAGCACACGACGGAAATGAAGATAAACGTTCAGCTGAACGGCGGTACGTTCAACGCTACGGGCGAGAACGGCAAGGCGTTCTACGAAACGGATACCGTAACCGGCGTGGATCCTTCTGCCGATGTGACCGTAGACCTCAACGGCGGCACCTACGAGGCGGCAGTCGAGGCGAAGAACATCAAGAACTTCATCAACGACGGTCTGTATAAAGAGGAGCCCAAGGAAGACGCGTTCGCGGAAGGCTACGAGGGTGTGCTGTACAACGGTTACTACCAGGTAGTCGAAGCGACGACGGACGATCCCGCGGCGCTCCTTACCGCGAAGACCGAGGCTCAGGCGGATGTCCGCTCCTATCTCCTCAATGCTTGCGGCATGACGATCGCCGATGTCAAGGCTCTCGCAGCGGATGAAACGCTCGGGGCTGCGGCACAGGCGGTGATCGACGCTTATGCGGCTATGGACGGCGCAACGAGCGAGAGCAAACTTGCGATCGCCAGACTCTCCGTCATGGACGCGATAGACGCTCTCGATAAGGCTCTCGATACGGCTCTTGCCGATTACAAGGCGGCTGCCATCGATGAGATCAACAGCTACGGCGCGGAAAAAGATGTAGCCGTCCCGACGGCGACGATCATGGCTATCAACAGCGCCAAGACCGAAGCCGAAGTGGATATGTACAAGGAATACGCGATCGGCGAGATCGACGATATCGTCGCATATCGTGAGGCGATAAGCAACATCAAGATACCCAATTACAGCGATACGCTTGACGACCTGTCCGCTAAGCTGGATACCCTCACGGGTAACCTTACGAGCGTGAGCAACACTCTCGGCGAGAAGATAGACGCGGTCAAGACGGATATCGCGACCGTAACGGCGGATATCGATAAGCTCGAAACGACGCTCGCGGGTCTCGCGGACAGCGACGACGTGAACGGTATCGCGGAAGATATCTCCGACATCATCGAGCAGCTCGCAGCCATCAAGTCTACGGTAGACGGTATCTCCGTGGCGGTGGACGAAGCGACGGCGGTCGAGGAAGTCAAGACCGAGGCGGCGGCTGAGATCGACGCATGGCTGGAAGATTACATCGACAGCATAGTCGAGTCCTCGGCTACGTCGGTGCGCGACATACTCACGGCGAAAGCGGCGATGGCGGATGACCTCCGCAGCAAGCTTGTCGACGCCTTCGGCGAGGACAATGCGGCTCTTATCGAGAAGTATTACGACGACGCGATGGCGGCGATAGAGAACGCGACCTCCGCTTCCGAAGCGACGAACGCCGTATCCACCTTCAAGGCGCAGGTAGCCTCCGTCGAGGCGGCGGCAGGCAACACGACGAGCCTTGCGGGCGTGTACGTGCTCCTGGCTATCATCCTCGTGGTGGCGATAGTCGCGGTGGTGCTCGCGGTAGTGCTCAAGCGTAAGGGCGGCGAACCCGCTCCCGCAACGGCTCAGCCCGCACCCGAGGCGGCTCCCGCTCCCGCGCCCGCAGCCGAAACGGCTCCCGCTCCCGCGGCGACCGAAGAAGCTCCCGCGGCTCAGCCCGAGGACGAAAACGCGGCGACCGCGACGGACGAGGACACCGAGCGCGTGGTCATCACCGCTTCGACCCGCACCTTCGAGGAAGCGTATGAGGCGCTCGATCCCGAGCTCCGCGACCTCTTCGATAAGGTCAAGGCGTATGCGCTCTCCAAGAACGGCACGACGGAAGTCAAGCTCTCCAATTGCATCTGCATCAAGTACGGCAGCAAGAAGGTAGTGAGACTGACCGTCCGCCGCAGCTATCCGCTCGCGATGTTCGTCATCGAGAACGAGATGGTCAAGGACTTCCGCCGCAACGCCACGGGCGCGCTCAAACTCAAGGTGCCCGCGACCGAGCTGGTCATCCGCGACGAGGAAGACCTCAAAGCGGCTTACAGCATGGTGGATCTTGCGGTCGACCAGATACTCAAGGACATCGAGGCAGCCAAGGAACGCCGCCGCGCAGCCCGCAGAGCCCGCCGCGCTCAGCGCGAAGCCGAAGCAGGCGAGGCAGGCGAGACGCCCGAGGCGCCCGAAGCCCCCGATGACGGCGGCAAGAAATAACGACCCGGCGCTACGGCGCCCGGCAAAAAAACGGTCCGAATGACCGAAAGGTTTACAAAATGACCGAAAGATTTTCAAAGGGGACCCCGAACCGGGGTCCCTTTTGGCGTTTCAATATGTCCCCGCGCGTTACGCGCGCCCCGCCCGCCCGTTTGATAAGTTCACGAGCGGGAGAGTGCCGAAACAGCCGCCGAATTATCGGGGCGATAATAGGGCGGGTGATAATAGGGAGAGTGATAATAGGGCATGAATAAGGACCGCGCTCCGCGCGGAAAAAATTCACGAGCGGCAGCGAGTCTAAAAAGCTTCCCCCTGCGGCAGGGGGAAGTGCCCCGTACGGGGCGATAGGGGTTGAGGCAGGATGAATATACGAGCTTTACAGTTATACACTGCCCGCCCATAAAACAGACTTCAACCCCTTCCGGCTCGCAGCCGCTGTCGCTTCGTGCTCGCCACCTTCCCCTGCCTCAGGGGACGACTTTCATAAGGCGTCCGCGCTTTCACGCGGCACTTCATTTTAAGCAACTAAGCGTATATGCCCCGTTTAACAGAATTCGCAGCAGACAGTAAGCCTCTGTGCGCATGCGCCTCGAATGACAGAATTCGCAGCAGACGCATCGGATTTTTTAGGTAGAAACCGCGTTTTCGGAAT
>ERZ1106922.489-NODE-489-length-11134-cov-17.509613_pt1 | contig 11134 bp, 9 predicted proteins | sample MGYA00403656_ERZ1106922 | MGnify/ENA primary metagenome ERZ1106922 (study PRJEB35170, sample SAMEA104062453) | human gut metagenome | biome: human gut; feature: human-associated habitat; material: faeces | place: Denmark | collected 2012-10-12 ... | reverse complement strand
AAGGCATACGCGCGGCGCGTGAGCGCGGCGTGCGTTTCGGCCGCCCGGCGAGCGCGTACACGCCCAAGTTCATAGACACTGTGGAGCGTTTCCGCTCCCACGAGATAACTATAGACGAAGCCCTGACCCTCACCTCCATGAAACGCTCGAATTTCTATTATCACATGAACCGACTCAAAGAGCTGGGAGTTATAGGTGCGTAATGTAAATGTTTTATCGCAATAATATGCTGTTAAAAAAAAGATACGAAAAGGCTAAAGACGGAATGCATCTTTGGACAAAAATATGCAGTCGATATCATGAACCAGCATTGATAGTCCTTGGGACCGGAGACGGAGATTTAGATTATAAGATTTTATCGGAAATACCGACTTATAAGACCATGGTTTATTTGGTCTGGTATCGTTTGGATTCCTCTGAATTAGCTCCCAATATTTATATTGAACACATTGCGCAGGATGAGTTGGATGCGCTTATCGCATATTATTCATTTATAGATTTCGACAAACGCTTCATATGTCTTTATCCACATGCTTTATTTGGACAGATGGAATATAAAGTTATCTCTAAAATCGGTGATCCGCAGGCCATTATAAAAACGGCTTTTATCGATACATTACAAAATGCGTTGGAAGATCAAGCAAATAATTAAAAAATATCGTCGTTTAAGTTTATGGTTGGCTTACCGCATGAGCAGGGCCGCCGCTAATGTATATCGAAAAATTTTAGGCTCATATGATTTTGGAACATACATATTGTTATTTCCTTATGATTGGTTGGGAGATGCTTTCTATGTGTTTTCAAAGTTAAATACTTATCTTGGGTTAAAAAAAATCATTCGATATGAAATATACGTTATAAATTACAAACATAAAGAGATCGCAGAAATGTTTGGTTTTGAGGCAAAAATAATAAGCCGTCATAATATGAAACAATTGATGCGATATTTTACGGCAATCGGACAAACATGCGGATTAAAAGTTTTGATTATGCATCACGATCCACAATTCGTAAGATGTAACCATGCGAACAATTGGTATAAAGACAATAATTATAATTTAGGTTCTTTACTTGATTATGTGGTTTTTGACGGTAACCATATCAGATCGGCGTGTCCGTGTGGATTTTTATTAAGGCATCAAGCAGAACATTTATTGCGTAATAAAGGACTTACTCCAGGAAAAACCATTGTGATCTCTCCTGTTTCATATACATTACATAATGACGATGTCTATTTTTGGATGGATCTGATAGAACGAGCAAAATCAATCGGGTATAAAGTCTGTTGTACATTGTCACCGGAAGAACCCGATCCTTATGGGATACCTGCGATAAAGGTCGGTTTAAAAGATATTTCCACCATCGTTGAATCCGCCGGTTATTTTGTCGGGTCGAGAAGTGGATTATGTGATATTTTGGCGTTTTCCGAATGCCGTAAAATAATTTTATACAGCAAAGACTGTTCGGAACGCGATAAGCAATATTTTGATTTAAACGATATTTGGCATACTCATGATTTCACGGAGCTGAGATTGTCCGGAAATAATGAGTCCGACATTGATAAAATTTTACTATTTCTGAAGAGGAAAAGAAAATGAACATCGAACACATCATCGTGCAGGCGGGCGGTAAAGGCACCCGCATGGAGTACCTGACGAAGAATAAGCCGAAGGCGCTCGTTCCCGTGGACAACCTTCCAATGTTGTTCCATTTGTTCCGCAAGTATCCCGACAAAAAGTTTGTTATTATCGCGGATTATAAAGCGGATGTAATGAAGAAGTATCTTTCGGCATTCGCAAAAGTAAAGTACATAGTCGTGGACGGGCGCGGGAAAAAAGGTACGTGCGGGGGACTGCGCGAGTCATTGAGGCTCATACCCGAAAGCTCGCCGTTTATGCTTATATGGTCCGATCTCATATTGCCCGACGATTTCGCGTTTCCCGAGAAGCTCGGAAACTATGTCGGGCTGTCTACGGATTTTACGTGCCGGTGGAAATACGAAAACGGACAGTTCGAGGAGTCACCGTCCGAAAAATACGGCGTGGCGGGGCTGTTCGTCTTTAAAGAGAAAAGCGAAATAAGCGAAGTCCCCGACGAAGGCGAGTTCGTGCGCTGGCTTGCGTCGCGGAAACTTGCGTTCGGAACGCTTGCGTTGCATGACACGAAGGAATACGGTCTTATTTCTGAATACAACAAGCGCGAGGCGCAAAAGACGGGAAGTCGTTGCCGTCCGTTCAACCGTATGCGGATAGAGGGCGATCGGCTCATAAAAGAGGGCATAGACGAGCAAGGGAAAGCGCTCGCCGTTCGTGAAAAAGCGTGGTACAAGTACGTGCAGGGTAAGGGCGTGACCGCCATTCCGAAAATATATTCGTATGAACCACTCACGATGCAACGGGTAAACGGCAAGAACATTTTTGAGTATGAATTGGGTGCGGACGAGCAACGCGAAGTGCTTTCCAAGCTGGTGGACGCTTTGCGCGGCATACATGCGGTGGGGAGCGCGCCTACCGATTATTTCAGCATAGACGAGGCGTATCTCGGTAAGACATTCGCGCGTTTGAACAAGATACGCGATCTAGTGCCGTTCGCGGATAAAGAGTACATAGTCGTAAACGGCAAGCCTTGCCGTAACGTATTCTTTTATAAAGACGAATTATATAAACTTTTTGCGGATTACGATTGCCCGCGGTTCGAGTTCCTGCACGGCGACAACACATTCTCAAACATGATGCTCGACGAAAACATGGAACCGGTGTTCATCGATCCGAGGGGCTATTTCGGTAATACGGAAATGTACGGCGATCCCAATTACGACTGGGCGAAGCTGTATTATTCGATCGTGGGCAATTACGATCAGTTCAATCTCAAGCGGTTTCGCCTGGCGGTCAAAGAACGCGAAGTGGAGCTCGACATACAATCCAACGGCTGGGAGCATCTTGAAGACTACTATTTTGAGCTGTTGGGGAATGAGGTCGACCGTGACAAGATCAAGCTCATCCACGCCATCATATGGCTGTCGCTGACTACGTACGCATGGGAAGATTACGACTCCATATGCGGGGCGTTTTATAACGGGTTATCATACTTGGAGGAAGTTTTATAATGTTTGAACAAACGATAAAGGTATTGTCTAATGCTTTAAATTCTGTCGATGAAAGCGCTTTTATGCGCCTCGCAAATGATTGTGAGGCTACGTTGCGCCGCGGAAATAAGATAATCGCATCGGGGCTTGGTAAAAATGTCCCTATATGCGATAAATTCGTCGGATCTATGCTTTCGCTCGGATTGAATGCGGGATTTATGCACACTAACACTGCCGTGCACGGCGACCTCGGAATGGTACACGACGGCGATCTCGTTATAGTGCTTACTAAAAGCGGTTCCACTACGGAGTCAGTTTATTTGGTCGATTTATTGAAATTAAGAAAAGTAAAGGTTTGGCTTCTTACTTGTACAAAAGATAGTATCTTATCACACAAGGTGGACGATACCATATTGCTTGAATTGGAGCACGAAGGCGATCAGTGGAACATAATGCCGAATAATTCCACAACGCTTAATCTTATAGTATTACAGGAACTTGCTATGGCGTTATCCGTAAAGATGCAAGTCACTTTGGATAAGTTTAAAATGAATCACCCGGGAGGAGCGATCGGCGTTAAGCTGAAAGGGTAAGGCGATTTATGATTACGGTTAATATTGTAGGTAGTTGCATATGTCGCGATGTATTTTCATTCGATCAAAATAGTGATTTTAAAGTAAATAAATTTTTTCAATGTTCTTCTCCTTATTCTATAGCCAGCGAAGTGTTTCCTGATGAATTAAAAATTAATGATGCGGAATTAAGGAATAAATCCAAGTGGATACGTAGCTGTGTATGCGCAGATGTAAATAAGACGATTTTCAAATCTTTTTCAGAAAATGCGTCAGACTACTTAATTATCGACCTGTGTCATGTTAGGTATGAAATATGCGAGCTTTATTTTAAACGCAAAAAGTATTATTTTACAAGATCACAATTCTATACTGAAAATGAAACAGAATTGAAAGCCCATAAATATTCGGGGTTAAAGATAAAAATAATTGATAGATATAAAATATCAAAGTCAGAATGGGTAAAAGTTATAAAAAACTACGTGCATATAATGACTGCGAACTATTTACCGGAAAAAATAATAGTTTTGGAAAATTTTTGCGGTAAAGAATATGTTGCTTGCAATGGAGAGAGATACTCATATGCTGAACCTGATGATGATAAGTTGAATGGTTTATTAAGTGAGTTATACGGAATGTTAAAAAAAGAACTTCCGTCTGCTCATTATATTGCAAGTCCTATGCTTTTATGCGATGAGCAAAATAAGTGGGGCAAGGGACATTTACACTTTGTAAATAGTTTTTATAAGTATATGCTGGCACAAATTAAAAAAATTTGCATGCCTGGTTATGAGTTTGACAATACAGCCGCTTATTCATTAGGGCTGCAAACCGTGGACGAAGTTTTGTTGCGAACCAATAAGCGAGTACTGCGCAAACGTGTATCTGAAAAAGGATTACCGTATATAGAGATCCCAACGCTTACGGAAATAAATTTTTTCCCACATTATCTTCAAAAATTGGTGAAATATAAGGATGAGATAATTGTGATTATGGCCGCTGCCGATGAGGCATCTACTTTTTGGAAAGACTCTATTTTCCCTCGTGAGTTTTCTAAAAATCCGAAAATTAGCCCCACATATCGTTCACCTTATATATCCGTCAATAATTTTTCAGAAAACTTTGCTGTAGAGACACATGACACACATTATGGGTATAAATGGGGTGAATATTACTTTGATATTATAAGTCGTGGTTTCGTAGAAAATGTCGAGATGGGTAAATCAGAAGTAAATATCCATTGCTTAAATTACGAAATTAAGCTTGATATGCCGAAACAACGTGGCTTGACGGTAGTCGTGTTTTCTAAAAAATACGGCATGCCTATAGATCTGTTTGTGGTGGATTTTTTTGTTGATGCATTTTATCGCATATATAGATATTAACAAATACAGAAGGTAAATTTTATGTATAGTAAGCAAAATTTTGATAAATTGTTGAGTAAGCAACTTAAAGCTGCAATAAAAGGTAAACAGGTTTGGGATACTTTTTACGAAAAGTATTGGCCAGGCGATCGTACTGCACTTATTTTATTGCCACATGTAAATTGCATTGAAAATTATTATGCTCTTATATATATTGATACATTGATTTTCAGAAGAAACGGTGAATTTGAAAATGCAATCATTATAACTCAAGACGAAAAAGTCTTAAAATCTGCAAAATTAATATCTGACAAAATTATTGCGATTGAAAAGATGTCTCAATCGGATATTTGTTATTTATTGGAGTTCTATTCATTGACTATATTTGATCCGCGTTTCATTGTGGCTTCCTTAAGTGAACCGCGGGGAAGAAACGGTTTCCGATTAGAGGGGCTTAATGGACTGTCGATTGCGGAGATCTTTCTTATGGGGGTATACAAAATATTCCCTTTCGCTGAACCTTATGTTCCAAGAATCGATAGCAAAGATAAAGATGTGATTTCTTTTTTAAACAGCCCGAAGAATGTTCAAAGATCCTGTCCTTTGACGCGACCCGCTTCTGACGAAGATATTGAATTGGACCCTAACAGAAGCGGAGTGATTTCCGATCTTGAACAATTGTATAATAATAATATAGCTGTAGGCTCTGAATATTACGAAAACATCAAAGTCAAGTATGGGGAAGATGTCTCTATTGTAATTTGTCCGCATAAAGGTACGGGAGATATGTATTTCATTGGTCGTTTACTCCATTCGTATCTTGAAAATAATAACATAAATAATTATGTTTTTCTATTCAGAGGCGGCGCTGAATGCAATGTTGGCAAATTATTTGGTGTTAAACAATTTGAAATTATATCAACAGAAGATACTATATCTTTAATGAATATGCGGTTATTTGTTGGCGTGGATAATGTGGATATTATTCATGCGCATCATTATCCATTCACTCCGCAAATAGAAATAACCGGTTTTTTGGAAGGATATCGCAATATTACATTTAACGATATGTTTTATCATTATACCTTCATGTTGAATAATAATTGCGATATTAGTGAACCGATATTTTCATCCAATCCTCATTATATCAATAAAATATTTAAAAAATATTCATTAAAGCCAAATAAAACAGTCGTAATAGCTCCATATGCGACATCCACTCCAACGTTGCCGATGGCTCAATGGGAAGAATTGGTACGTAAACTCGTCAATGATGGATATACCGTAGTCACAAATACGATAGACTTTGAAACACAGCCGCCTATTAAAGGTAGCATCGGTTTGTCTTTTTCATATGGTGATGCTAAATTATTTTTAGAGCACGCCGGCTACTTTGTCGGTATTCGTAGCGGGTTATGTGATATCATAAGCTCATTAAAATGCAAAAAACTTATTCTTTATTCATATGAGTCAATCGGTTCCATGTGGATATCTGCTGATGGGAAGGTGCTCAGGTATTTTGGACTTCGCAATAATAATTTATGCAATGAAAATATTTTTGAATTAGAGTATACTCAGGATATCATAGAAAAGTTGCCAAATACAATATATGAATATATAATTGCTGATAACAAAAAAGGGAATGATATAATCAATTCTTATAATGCTGATTTTAAGCTTATTGTAGATGGGGACGTTTCAACAATACCTTATGCTTTTGACGGTTTCAAAATTGCAACTTCATTGGTCTTTAATGGTCTTTTTGCTCCATATGCCGCAGTAACGATTCAATCTATTATAGACCATGCCACGCCGTCTTCGAAATATGATATATGTTTGCTTGTACAAGACGTACCGGATATGGTCCAAAAGCAGATAAAATATATGACAAAAGGACATCCAAATGTGTCGATCAGATTTATCGATATATCTAAACGTATGAAAAAATACGTGCTGTACACAGAAAGAGGTTATAATAGTATCATATATGCAAGATTGATGTTGCCTGAAATCCTTAGTAATTATGATTCCATCATATACATGGATTCAGATGTGGTTTTAAATAAGGATATTGCGGATTTATATAGGGTCGATCTCGGCAATAATTACCTGGGCGGGGTTCGTGACACGGGTATGCTTGGTTGGTACTATACCATTGGGCATCCCGAGCGCGATTACATGCAAAAAGTTTTGCGTTTGCGTCATCCTGAAAAATATGTAAACTCAGGTGTATTGATTTTTAATAATAAAATTTTCCATTTAGATTACCCGACTGATTTTATTTTTAATTATATTTCTTCTAGGCAATGGCATTGGATGGATCAAGACATTTTCATGACTTTGTTTGAAGATAGGATAAAGATCCTGCCTCAGGGTTGGAATGTCATAGATACGCGTAGAGACGATCTCGCAGTGGCAAAAGCAACCGGAAATGTAGAATTGGTTAAATCCATGATTGAAGCCAAAGCCGATCCATATATTATTCATTATATCGGATGTGGTTTTCTGGATATTGTAAATAGCCCAGATTATGCGTATATATATTGGGAACATGCAAAGAAGTCACCTTTTTACGAAATAGTGTATTACCGTTGTGTTGAACATACGTTGCGTGTTCATGCAAATTTAGGCGCACACATACCTACATTTAATTCCGATAATATTGTTCGAGCAGAAGTGTGTGATGAGGAAAGTATTAAAAAGTTAATCTACCAAAGAACATCATGCCGTCATATATTTAAATCTATATTTATACTCCCGTTTGTTAATCTGTTTTTCCCTAATGGATCAAAACGTAGAGAAAAATTACGCAGTTGGCTTCGTATGCGAAAGGAAAAAAAGAGGGCAAAACATTGAACACTTATATAAAAAAAACTATTTCACTTTCACCGCTTACTCATACCTGGATTTTGGATATTGACGGAACCATAGTTAAACATAACGGATACATTATCGACGGGGTTGATACGTTATTGCCTAATGCGAGCGAATTCGTTTCATCAATACCTGAGTCTGATATGATAATTTTCATAACGTCCAGAAAATTACAATATCGAGAAGCAACTCTGGAATTTTTGCAAAAAAATAATATTCGTTACGATCACATAATATTTGAAGCCCCCTATGGAGAGCGTATATTGTTAAACGATCGTAAACCATCCGGGCTGGCAATGTCGTTGGCTTTAAATATAGATAGAGATATATTACCGGAAATATCAATAAATATAGATAATGATATTTAAAAAGTTTTTTCTGTTTTTGGCATGTTTTACGTTGCTTTTTTATTGCGTAGGATGTGCGAATGTTCATCATAACGACACATTTTCTATTTACTGGTTAGGGTCGTCCGTTACATATGGGTATGCAACAAACGGATATAGTATGGCTGACGTAATAGCCGAGCATACTGATACTGATTTTTATAAAAATGCAGTATCTGGGACGACGTTGCAGGTTTCTGGCTTAAACGAGGGCAGGTCTTATGTCGAACGATTCGAATCTTCTGATATGCAAAGAATGGAAGCTCCTGACATATTTATTATTCAATTATCTACAAATGATGCGATCCCTAAATACTTTGAAAATGTAGGTGCGCCTACACCTTATGATATACGTAGTCCGTCACTTTTTGAAAGGACTACGACTTGTGGCGCATTAGAATATATCATAAGCAGCGCTATAAATAAATGGGATTGTGAAATAGCCATATATACAAATCCGTATTATGACAGTGCAAATTATTCTATGTTGGTTGAATGCGCGAAAACCATTGCTTTGAAATGGGATGTCATTTTTGTAGATATGTATAATGATGTCGATTTCAATCTTTTACGTAAAGATGCATATATGTTTGATAACATACATCCGACTATTGAGGGATATTCTGAGTGGATAGCACCATATATGGAGGAAAAACTTGGGATGTCTGATATGGCCACCAATAAACAATAAATAAGTGTTCTGATTTTATATGTTTCATATTTAAATGAAAAAAATCGAAAAAAATCACCCCGCTTATGTAGGTTACATAAACGGGGTAATTTCTTATTTGATTTTGTTTAGATAGCCGACGCTCGCATTACTGCTTGCTGTGTTCGGCTTTGGTCTCTTCGGCCTTGATCTTGTAGTTCTCGAGACGCTGCTTTGCATCCTGCTCCGCGCGAGCGAAGAGCTTTGCGGCGATCTCGGGCTTGGAGGCCTTGAGGGACTTGTATCTGGTCTCGCCCATGATGAAGTCCTGATAGGACGCGGTGGGATCCTTGGAGTCGAGGGTGAAGCCGGTGTTGGGGTTGTAGCGATAGAGCTGCCAGTAGCCCGCTTCGACTGCCTTCTTCTGTTCCATCTGACCCATATCCATGCGGATACCGTGGTTGATGCAGGTGGAGTAGCAGATCAGCAGGGAAGGTCCGTCGTAGGCTTCCGCCTCGGTGACCGCCTTGAGAAGCTGAGGCTGGCTTGCGCCCATTGCGCACTGTGCGACGTAGACGTAGCCGTAGCTCATCGCCATCATGCCGAGGTCCTTCTTCTTGGTGCGCTTACCTGCGGCCGCGAACTTGGCGACGGAGCCGGTAGGCGTGGACTTGGAGGACTGACCGCCGGTGTTGGAATAGACCTCGGTATCGAGCACAAGGACGTTGACGTCTTCGTCCTGAGCGAGGACGTGGTCCAGACCGCCGTAACCGATATCGTAAGCCCAGCCGTCGCCGCCGATGATCCAGAAGGACTTCTTGACGATGCAGTCGCTGTCCTGATAGATGGTCTCGAGGACGCTCTTGAGCTCGCCCTCGGCTGCCTTGATGGCGGCGGGGAGAGCGGCCTTGATCTCGGCCGCGCACTTCTTGGTTATGGGAACGCTCTTCATGTTGGCGCCCCACTCCTCGAAGGAGGCTTTGAGCTCGGCGGAGCAGCCCAGCTCGATGGCCTTGTGCATATCGGCGGCCAGCTTTTCGCGGCGAGCCTTGTATGCGAGGAACATGCCGTAACCGAACTCTGCGTTATCCTCGAACAGGGAGTTGGCCCAAGCGGGACCTTCGCCCTTGGCGTTCTTGGTGTAAGGGCAGACGGGAGCGCTGCCGCCGTAGATGGAGGAGCAGCCCGTTGCGTTGGCGATGATCATGCGGTCGCCGAACAGCTGCGTGACGAGCTTGATGTACGGCGTTTCGCCGCAGCCCGCGCACGCGCCGGAGAACTCGAAGAGCGGCTGAGAGAACTGGCTGTTCTTGGGGTTGGTGGGAGGAACGTCTTTGACGGGTACGGACATGGCGTAAGTCCAGTTGTCCTTTTCCGCCTTGATGGCCTGTTCGACGTCCACCATCTTGAGCGCCTTGCCCGGAGCGGGGCAGACGTTCGCGCAGCTCGAGCAGCCCGTGCAGTCCATGGGGGAGACCTGCACTCTGAACTGCATGCCCTTGAAGCCGTTGGCGGGCTTGGACACGAAGGTCTCGGGAGCGGCCTTGGCCTCTTCCTCGGTCATCAGCACGGGGCGGATGCAGGCGTGAGGGCAGACGTAAGAGCACTGGTTGCACTGTATGCACTTGGTGATGTCCCACATGGGAACGGCGGCTGCGGTGCCGCGTTTTTCGAATCTGGTCGTGCCGGTGGGAACGCTGCCGTCCGCGCTCACCATGGATACGGGCAGCTTGTTGCCTTCCTGCGCGTTGCAGACGGCGACGAATTCGTTGTAATACTTATCGTTCTTGGCTTCCGCGGGAACGGACGCGACGGCGCCCGTCTTGACGGTGGCCCAGGATGCGGGGATCTTGACCTCGCGCAGTTCGCTGATGGCCATGTCGATGGCGTCGCAGTTGGCCTTGACGACCTCGGGACCCTTCTTGCCGTAGGTCTTCTCGACGGCCTTCTTCATGTAGCCTTCCGCCTCGGCGTAAGGTATGATGTTGGCTATCTTGAAGAACGCCGCCTGAAGGACCATGTTCTGGCTCTTGGGGCTGCCGGCCTTGGTCGCGACGTCCAGAGCGTCGATGGCGTACATCTTGATCTTCTTCTTGGCGAGCAGGTTCTTCATGGTCGCGGGAAGCTCGGAGTCGAGCTCCTTGTCTGACCACTTGCAGTTGAGCAGGAAGGTGCCGCCCTCTTTGAGCGAGGAGAGCATGTCG
>ERZ1106922.479-NODE-479-length-11477-cov-12.184381_pt1 | contig 11477 bp, 7 predicted proteins | sample MGYA00403656_ERZ1106922 | MGnify/ENA primary metagenome ERZ1106922 (study PRJEB35170, sample SAMEA104062453) | human gut metagenome | biome: human gut; feature: human-associated habitat; material: faeces | place: Denmark | collected 2012-10-12 ... | reverse complement strand
TTCAGCTCTACGGTCACGCGCCGTACACGGCGGGCGGCGTGGAGAAGTCCGAAGTAGTGCTCCTTGACTTTGCCAAGACGGAGCTCATCGAGCCGGGCGAAGATGCGGAAGTGACGCTGACGTTCGACCCGTACCTGCTCGCGTCCTACGACTATTCGGGAGCGAACGACATCGAGGGAACGGGTTACGAGCTTGACGGCGGAGACGGCTACGCGCTGTACGTGGCTGAAAACGCGCACGACCGCAGCCGCTCTGTATCGTTCTCCGTACCTTCTTCCGGCATAAAGTACGATAAGGACCCCGTTACGGGCAATCCCGTAGTCAACCGATATACGGGACGCGACGGTGTGACCGACAGCGACGCTCATCTCGGTTCGATCCTTTCGCGTAATGCATGGGAAGAAACGTGGCCGGCAGCTCCTTCCGACGATGATCGAAAAGGTTCTGCCGAATTGCTTGCGGAGATAGCGAGCGCAGCGCATAACAATCCCAACGATTACGAAAGTGAGGCGTATCCGGTCTTTGGGGCGGAAGTTACCGTAAAATTAAGAGATCTTCTTCCCGAGGAAACGCCTGAGGCAAGTTATGATCCTATTGTGCCTTATAACGATGAGCGTTGGGATAGTATACTTGATGCTTGTGACCCGAACGATCTTATAGCGCTGTTTAATTACGGCGCTTACCAGACTCGTGACGTGCTCAATATAGGGTTGCCGGAGACTATTTCTTCCGACGGTCCTTCCGGATTTACCTGTTTTATGGACAGAGACAACGTAACGGGAACATGCCATTATTGCAGCGAACCTGTTATGGCTTCTACGTGGAACGTAGATCTGATACGTGAAATAGGTAATTGCATGGGAGAAGAGGGTATGTGGGGATCGCCTATCAGCGGGACGCCTTATTCCGCGATATACGCGCCGGGTGCAAACATACACAGGAGCCAATTCGGTGGACGTTGCTCAGAGTATTTTTCCGAGGATCCGGTGATATCCGGGAAGATGAGCGCAGCAATAATAAAAGGATGTCAGGAACGCGGCGTTGCGTGCACGATCAAGCATTTTGTGGCTAACGAGCAGGAAACGCATCGTAGTAACGGCGGTAACAGCACCTGGCTTACGGAACAGGCGCTACGCGAGCTATATCTCAAACCATTTGAGATAGCCGTAAAGGAGTCCGGATCGAGAGCTCTCATGTCTTCGTTCAATCGCATAGGTACGAAATGGACGGGCGGCGATTATCGTCTTCTCACCGAGATACTTCGTGAGGAATGGGGATTTAGGGGCTATGTTATTTGTGATTTCAATACATGTCCGGATTATATGTTCAGCAAACAGATGGCTTATGCCGGAGGAGATATCAATCTTTCCGTGACTCCGGTGGATTGGTGCAATCAGAGCAGCACGAGCGATATGGTCGTGCTCAGAAGATGTGCCAAAAATCTGATGTATGCGCTTGTTAATTCCAACGCGATGAACGGCGAAGTAATAGGTTATAAAATGCCAATCTGGCAGATCTTGGTAATAGTAGCGGATTGCGTTATTGTTGCGGGTCTTTCGGTCTGGGGATTCTTCGCCATCCGTAAAGCTCTCAAAGCTCCGGATAAGACCCCGGACGAAGCGGGCGGCGAGAGCAAGCAATAATCCGTTACCTCCTTAGCGGGCATCCCCTTTGCCCGCGGCGGTAAAATATCCATCACTCAAGAAACGGCATGCCTTCCCCCTCACGGCACGCCGTTTCGTTTTGTGCTTAGCGCGCACGCCAAATGACGTCGCGCGGAAAATTTAATTCAAGTCCCCGCATGCAACACGCTCCGCTCAAATAGAATTCACAACTTCAACCGCGAGATTTTCGGAACATACTTCCTTGACAAATGCCCTGCGGAAATTATATAATTAATCGTACGCTTCCCGAGGGGGAAGACGTGCGCGACAGAGGAGAAGGGCACAATGTACTTTGCGGATAAGATGAAAGAAGAGTGCGGCGTTATCGGCATGTTCGATCTCGGCGGCGGCGATGTGGGCAGCGACCTTTGCTACGGGCTGTTCGCTTTGCAGCACAGGGGACACATGAGCTGCGGCGTCGTCGTCAACGATAATTACAAGCTCACGCGCATAAAGGACAACGGGCACGTCAACGACGTGCTTAACGTGCGCACGATAGAGAGCCTCAAAGGCAAGATAGGCATAGGGCACGTCCGTCACAGCGGCGGCAGGGATCTCAGCGAGGATATCCAGCCCATCACCACGCGTTACTGCAAGGGCACGATAAGCCTTGCCAAGAACGGGCTCATAACGAACGCAGAGCAGCTTCGCACCGCGCTCGAAGACGAGGGCGCGATATTCCAGTCTACGCGCGATACCGAGGTGATACTTCATCTCATCGCGCGCGCCCGCACGACCTGCCCGAGCGCCGAAACGAGCATGCTGGAAGTCATGGACAGCCTCGAAGGCGCATATTCGATGATACTCATGTCGCCCAAAAAGCTCATTGCCGTGCGCGACCCCCGCGGGTTCCATCCGCTTTGCATGGGCAAAAAGGGGAGCGCGGTGGTGTTCGCGAGCGAGACTTGCGCGCTGGACGCCATGGGAGCCGAATTCGTGCGTGACATAAAGCCGGGCGAGCTCGTCTGCGTGGACGAGAAGAACGGCGTCCGCAGCTTCGAGAACTATTGCGGCAGGCGCACGAGTCTCTGCCTGTACGAATACGTCTATTTCTCCCGTCCGGACTCCATACTCGACGGCAACGAGGTGTACGCCTTCCGCGAGAGAGCGGGGAGGCTGCTCGCGAAAGCCTGCCCGGCGGACGCGGACGTCGTTTGCGGCGTTCCCGACGGCGGTACGGTGTACGCGCAGGGCTATGCCAACGAGACCGGTCTGCCTCTCAAAGCGGGCGTGATGAAGAACAAATTCTCCTCGCGTAACCTCTTCAACCACGATTTCGAGGGAAGAGAGAAAGCGATAAAGCTCAAGTACAACGTTCTGCGGCAGACGGTGGGCGGCAAACGCGTCGCTCTCGTGGACGACTCCATCATGATGGGAGACACCGCGCGCCGTATCATCGCGATGCTTAAAAAAGCAGGAGCGAAAGAAGTGCATCTGCGCATAGGCTCGCCGCGCATCATACACGAGTGCCTCTTCGGCGTGCAGATGCCGGGCGAGGACAAGCTCCTCGCCGCCCGCGGCAGGACGAACGAGGAGATGTGCGCTCACCTCGGCTGCGATTCCATAGGCTTCCTGCCCATAGAAGCGCTGCGCGAGACGGGGCTTTCGTGCGATCATACTTACTGCACGTCCTGCCTCGACCGCAAAACGCACCTGAAAATGAAGTAAAGATACCTCGCCGCGAGTGCCCCGCGCGAAAACGCTTGTCAGGCGGGGAAGAGTGTGATATAATCGTGTTTATGAAAGAACTGAATATAAACAACTTCAAAAAAGAAACGGAAAGCGGCGTTTGCGTCGTGGATTTCTGGGCGAGCTGGTGCGGTCCCTGCCGTATGCTCGCGCCCGTTATGGAGGAACTCGCCGCGGAGCGTCCCGACGTGAAGTTCTTCAAAGTGAACGTGGACGAGGAATCCGACCTCGCGGCGGCGTTCGGCATATCCAGCATCCCCGCCGTGTTCAGGCTGGACGACGGCAAAGCCACCGCGCGCCACGTCGGTTACGCGGGCAAAGCGGATATAGCGCGCGCGCTCGGGCTCTGAAGCCGCGGTCATAACGAAAGAAGGACGGGACGGATGTGAGGGCGTTCGATTTCGATCATACCATATACGGCGGTTACAGCTACCGCGATTTCGTGTTCTACACCACGGCGAGACGGCCCTGGGTGCTTTTGTGGCTGCCCGTCATCGCGGTGGTCGTGCTGCTCAAACTGCTGCATATCATCAAAATGAAGCGCGTCGTCGAGTGGGTGCTGTTCCCGTTCCTGCGATTCAGGAAGATAGACGAGTACATCGTAAAATTCTGGGACAAGAACGAGAAGAAGATAGGGCAGTGGTATAAGGACTTGCAGCGCGAGGACGACATAGTCATATCCGCCACGCCGGGCTTCTTCCTCGAAGAGATATGCCGCCGCCTCGGGATAAAGACGCTGATCGCGACGGAGATAGACCGCAAAACGGGCAAAGTCGTCGATCCCTATTGCTACCGAGAGGGCAAGCTGGAGCGTTTCCGCATGGCGTTCGGCGAGGACGCGGAGTTGGACGAATATTATACGGACACCCCCAAAGACAGCACGATGCTCGCGCACGCCAAAGTGGGGTATCTGGTCAAAAAAGGCAAAGTAAGCAGGATAAATTGAGACAATGGACTATCTGAAGATCGAAAAAAAGTGGAGAAAAAAGTGGGAGGAGGAGAAAGCGGATTCCTTCGACGTTACCCGCGCGGACAAGAAGAAGTACGTTCTGGAGATGTTCTCCTATCCGTCGGGCGCGAATCTTCACCTCGGGCATTGGTATAACTTCGGACTGACGGACGTTTACGCCCGTCTTCTCCGCATGCAGGGCTTTGAGGTGTTCCATCCGATGGGCTTCGACGCATTCGGTCTGCCCGCGGAAAATTATGCGATAAAGACGGGCATCCATCCCAAGGATTCCACCGAAAAGAACATAGCGACGATGGAGCGCCAGCTCAAAGACATGGGCGCCTCCTTCGATTGGGATTACGAGATCAAGACCTGCGATCCCAAGTACTATAAATGGACGCAGTGGCTGTTTTTGCAGCTCTACAAACACGGTCTTGCGGAAGAGAAACTCGCGCCCGTCAATTGGTGCCCGTCGTGCAACACCGTAATCGCCAACGAACAGGTGGTGGACGGCTGCTGCGAGCGCTGCGGCGCGGTGGTGGAACGCCGCGAGATGAGACAGTGGTTCCTTAAAATAACGAAGTACGCAGAAGAGCTGCTCTCCGGGCTGGACAAGATCGACTGGCCGGAAAAGACCAAGCTCATGCAGCGCAACTGGATAGGTAAGAGCTACGGCGGCACCGTAACGTTCGACCTTGAGCGCGGCGGCAGCTTCGACGTGTTCACCACGCGTGCGGATACGCTGTTCGGCTGCTCGTACGTCGTGCTCGCGCCCGAGCATCCTCTCGTCGGCGAGATAACGACGGCGGAACAAAAGGACGCGGTCGCCGAATACAAGGCTCAGGCTGCGCGTCAGAGCGAGATAGACCGCACGAGCACCGTCAAGGAAAAGACGGGCGTGTTCACGGGCGCGTATGCGATCAACCCCGTAAACGGCGAAAAAGTGCCCGTGTGGGTGGCGGATTACGTGCTCGCGACTTACGGCACGGGCGCGGTCATGGCGGTGCCCGCTCACGACACCCGCGACTACGAATTCGCGACCAAATTCGGTCTGCCGATAAAGCGCGTGGTAAAGAGCGCGGACGGCTCTCCCGACGATCTGCCGTTCACCGAATATGGCGTGAACGTGGATTCGGGCTTCGCCACCGGCATGAAGACGGAGGACGCCAAGCACGCGATACTTGCCGAGCTCGCCAAAAAGGGCAAGGGCGGGGAGAAGGTGACTTACCGCCTGCGCGACTGGTCGGTATCCCGCCAGCGTTATTGGGGCGCGCCCATCCCCATGATCCATTGCGAAAAGTGCGGCGTCGTGCCCGTTCCCGAAAAGGACCTGCCCGTCGAGCTGCCTTACGACGTGGATTTCCGTCCCAAGGGCACCAGCCCTCTCGGCGGCAACGAAGATTACATGAACTGCACCTGCCCGAAGTGCGGAGGTCCCGCGCGCCGCGATCCGGATACGCTGGATACCTTCGTGTGCTCGAGCTGGTACTATCTCAGATATCCCAACGCGAAGAACGACGAAAAGGCGTTCGACACCGCGTGGACGGATAAGCTCCTGCCCGTGGACGTATATGTCGGCGGCGCGGAGCACGCCTGCATGCACCTGCTGTATTCGCGTTTCGTTACAAAAGCGCTGCGCGATATGGGCTATATCCGTTTCGACGAGCCTTTCATGCGCCTCGTGCACCAGGGCGTCATACTCGGTCCCGACGGTAAGCGCATGAGCAAAACGCGCGGGAACATCATCAATCCCGACGATTACGTTTCGGTATACGGGTCGGACGTGTTCCGCATGTACCTCTGCTTTGCGTTCTCGTATACCGAAGGCGGACCCTTCCAGGCGGACGGCATCCCCGCCATCGCCAAGTATCTCGACCGCGCGGAGCGTATCTGCCGCAAGGCGTTCGAGGGCAAGGGCAAGCCCGCGGCAGACAAAGTCAAAGCCGCAGAGCTGGAATACGCCGAGAACTATGCCGCAAAATGCTGCGGCGCGGATATCGCGGCGTTTTCCTTCAACACCGCGGTCGCCCGCCTTATGGAGCTCACCAACGCGATGTACAAGTACGACGAGGCGGACGATGTCCTGTACCGTGCCGCGCTCACGCTCATAAAGCTCATGGCGCCCATAACGCCTCACATATCCGAAGAGCTGTGGGAAGCCGCGGGGAACGCCGAGAGCGTGCTCCGTCAGCCGTACCCGACGGCGGACGAGTCCAAGCTCGTGCGCTCCGAAGTGGAGGTCCCCGTTCAGCTCATGGGCAAGCTCAAAGGCAAAGTCATGCTCGCGCCCGACGCCCCCGAGTCCTCCGCTCTTGCCGCCGCTCTTTCTCTCCTCGGCATCCCCGAAGCGAGGAAGATCATCTATCGCCCCGGCAAGATAATAAACATCATAGCGTAAAAACGTAAAACAATGCGATACGAATGCCCCCGCTAAATAGCGGGGGCAAAAGCGCACTCGTTGGGGATACTTCGTCGCATGCGCTCCTCGTGGCGTTCGCAATGCTTGCGCATTGCTCGGCTGAGCGAACCGCTTTTTGCTTACGCAAAAAGGTTCTCACCCCGACGAGTTTACGAATACCCCCGCTATTTAGCGGGGGTATTGGCGCACTCGTTGGGGATCGAACCCAAATTTGCGGCTCCGGAGGCCACCGTTCTATCCATTATACTACGAGTGCATAAATATCTTTTTGCTTGCTTGCGGCGGCGTCGCCGGGCAGACATTTCATATATTATACCCGTTTTTACGGGTGCTGTCAATAAAATCTCGCAGGGTGAAGGGAATGGAGCATGCGCGGCTTGCAATCGATAAAAAAATAACTATTAGAAATTCGTTATAACTGTTTACAAAACGGGCGGGAGGGTGTATAATATATTCGGCAACAAACGGTCATGCCTAAATTTTTCATCGATAGGGAGGAGATCATGTCGGACAAAAAAGTATTACTCAAACGCCCCAACAAGGAGATCTATGTGGAGGGCGACGTTCTCGTTAAGAAATTCGATAAGTCGTTCAAGAAATCGGATATACTCAACGAGGCGATCAACCAGACGCGCGTCGCGGAGGCGGGGCTCAATGTGCCGCAGATATACGACGTTCGCCTGAGCGAAGATAATTACTCCATCGTCATGCAGTACATACACGGCAAGAGCGTCGAGGAGCTGATGAAGGAAGACCCGTCCAAGCGCGACGAGTACCTTACCAAGTTCGTCGAAGTGCAGCGCGATATGCATAAGTACAACGTGCCGCTGCTCAACCGCACGAAGGAGAAGTTCACGCGCAAGCTGTACGAGGCGGATATCGACGGCAATATCAAGTATGAGTTGCTCATGCGTCTCGAAGGGATGCCTACGCATTTCAAACTCTGCCACGGCGATTTCGACCCGTCCAACATCATAATAAACGAGGACGGCAAACCGTATATCATCGACTGGTCTCATGCGACCACGGGCAACGGCAGCGCGGACGCGGCAAGAACGTATCTCATGTTCAAGCTGCGCGGCAAGGACGAGCTGGCGGAAAAGTACATAGACGTGTATTGCAAGCTCAACAACACGACCCGCCATTACGTGTTCAAGTGGCTGCCCATCGTGGCGGCGTCCCAGTCCGTCAAAGGCAAACCCGAGGAGCGCGACTTCCTGCTCCAGTGGGCAACGGTAGTGGAATACGAATAAACTTCTTGCGCACGGAGTGCGCAAATAAGTGACTTTGCAAATCGCAAAGTCACTTATTTTCTGCCGTGCGCTTCGGTGAGACGCAAAGCTCGGCATCTTTTCGGTCTCTACCCCTTGCGCACCGCTATCGCTCGCTTCGCGTGCGCTTCGTCCACACGCGAAAAACGCGTCTTATCATCCGAAAATCTCGCGGTTTCGCTATCAATTCCGTTAAACGTTGCGTGTGCGCATAGTTACTAAAATAAAGTGCCGCGCGTAGCGCGGGCATCCCCCTGCCACAGGGGGCGGCTTTTTCGGACTCGCTGTCGCTTGTAAATTAAATTCTCCGCGCGACGTCCATGACGTGCGCGCCCTCTTTTTGCATGACGGCGCATAAGCAACATTTACGGGATTCGCAGGAATGCCGGCAGATTTTCGGATGATAAGATGCGTTTTCCGAAGCGGGCGAAGCGTTAGCGGTCGCCACAGGGTGACCCCGTGGCGACTCGGAAACGCGGCTTATCGCCGAAAAGATGTCGGATATTCCGTCAAAGCGGCAGCGCGGCGTCAGCCGAACAAAATTTAGTAAATTTTGTTCGGCGGTTAAGCGCCGCGCAAGCTAATGGGATTGACAGAAATATACGAAGGTGGTATATTTATAATGATACACCTTCGGAGGGGAAGCATGAAACTGCTGAAAGCTCTGTCGGGCAGGACCGCGCTCACCGTGCTCGCGATATTGCTGCAATTATTCGTCAGCATAGCGCTCGTGTGGCTGCTCGATATAATCATCCACGAGGCGATAGGCGACTCCATCATGGTCGGGCCGTATACGCTGCCTACGATCATCATCGCGGCGGCGGATATAATCATCGCCCTTATAACGAGCGTGCGCGTCATTGTGCGCGATATTTCTCCGGACGAAAAGACGAGCTGGCTGGTGGTGCTCGTGTTCGCGCCCATCATCGGCAGCCTGCTGTATCTGTTTTTCTCTCACACCTATCTGCCGCGGGCGAAAGCTCTACTGCATATGGATATCCGGGCGCGTTCGGCGAAATATTATGTAGGCAAAGACGACTGCGCGGACGCTCTCGGCGATTATGCCCGTTGCAGCAGATTCATAAACGAGACCGCGGGCGCGCCCCCGCACCGCTATTCGGATGTCAAATATCTGCCTTCGGGCGAGGCGTTCTGGGAAGAGCTCAAAACGCAGCTGGAAAAAGCCGAGAAGTACATCTTCATGGAGTACTTCATCATCGAGCGCGGCGTCATGTGGGACGAGATCGAACACATCCTCGAACGCAAAGTCGCCGAGGGAGTGACCGTCAAGGTCATGTACGACGACATAGGCAATCTCACGCACGCCAAACGCGGGTTCTGGAAAGAGCTGCGCGCCAAGGGCATAGAATGCCTGCGGTTCAATCCGCTGCGCCCCGTGCTCAGCGCCGTGCATAATAACCGCGACCATCGCAAGATAACGGTCATCGACGGCACCGTCGGCTTTGTGGGCGGGGTCAATTTTGCCGACGATTACATAAACGTAACGCATACGCTGGGGCAGTGGAAGGACTGCGCGGTCATGCTGCGCGGCGAAGCCGTCCAGCCTCTGACGATAATGTTCCTTACCGCTTTCGATTCGCAGGATGTCACGCGGCTGGAAAATTACGACGAGTTCATGCCCGAGCATTACGAGTATTTCGACACGGACGGCATCGTTCAGCCGTTTGGCGACGGTCCGCGCCCGCTCTATCCCACGCACGTTGCCGAGAACGTCATCCTCGACATGATCAACGGCGCCAAGAAGTATATGTACATCACGACGCCCTATCTAATCATAAACTACAATCTTACGAGCGCCCTCTGTCGTGCGGCGATGAGCGGCGTGGATGTGCGCATAGTCACCCCGCGTATCCCGGACAAAAAAATAGTGTTTTGGATAACCCGCCGCAATTACAAAAAACTTCTCAAGAGCGGCGTTCGTATATACGAATACCTGCCCGGGTTCATCCACGCCAAAACGTACGTCAGCGACGATATCGTGGGCATGGTGGGCACTATCAATATGGATTACCGCTCCCTCGTCCACCATTACGAGTGCGGCGTATGGATGTACGACATGCCCTGCCTCGTCGATATCCGCCGCGATATAGAGAGCGTTTTCACCGAGTGCGAAGAGATGACTCTCGAGTCCGCACGCCAGAGCGTGCCGAAGAGGGTGGTGAGTGCTATAGGGTCTCTTTTCGCCCCCATGCTGTAAAAAAGGCGTATAGCGGGGTTGATGCGGGCTGCGTGCTCGGTCTTTTGCTTAGCCTCGCGCTACCGCTTGCTCGGCTACGAAAGTATGCTCTCTCGCCGGCTGCCCGCCTGAGCGACATTCTATGCCTTTCTCAACTTTACGGAATTACTCTGCGCCTTTTTGAAAGACGTATATGAAAGGAGTATAGCGTTGTCGATACGTGCATCCGACATCGGTCTTTTGCTCCGACTTCGCGCGTGCCGCGCTTCGTCGACGTAGGTATGCTCCCTCGTTGGCTGCGCGCCCGAGCGCCTTTCTCAAATTATAAAACTAAAACGATAAGGAGAAAATATGACCTATAGCGATGTTCTTTGCGAACTGCATGCTTTGGCGGAAGAAGGATACAGAGAGTTTTCGGCGAGGCTGGTAAGGAGCGGAAGGGAAGTGCTGGGCGTGCGTATGCCTGCGCTGCGGAAGCTCGCAAAGAGGATAAAAAAGGAGTATCCCGGTTTCGCCGGGGAGTTTTTCGCGCGCCCCGCGACGACCCACGAAGAGGTGTTGCTCTGCGGGTTTCAGACGGGCAGGGCATACGAAGAGAACGTGAGGTTGCTTTCGCGCCTTATCCCGCTCACGGACAGCTGGGCGCAGACGGATTGCGTGATAACGAAGTTTGCCTGGGCGCCGGATAAGGAGCGGCTCGTGCGTGACTTTGCTTTTTTGCTCGGCGGCGGGGAATTCGAGCGCCGCGCGTTCATCATATTGCTCATGACCAACTGCATGGAAGAAGGCGACTTCCGCCTTATCGAAGAGTATCTGCCGCGGGTGCGTTTCGGCGAATATTATGTGGATATGGCAGCTGCCTGGCTGCTCTGCGAGGCGGTCATACATCACCCCGAGCGCGGCAACGCACTGCTTTCCGCGCCGTTCGTCACTCCGTCGGTGCTGTCCAAGACTCGCCGTAAGATCAAAGAATCATATAGGACGGGCATAAATCCTTGCGCCCGTCTGGCGCTTCGGTCAGACGCGAAAAGCGCGGCTTTTCGGCGCTAAGACGCGTTTTCGGGTCGCGGCAGGGTCACCTTGCCGCGACCGCTATCGCTACGCACGCTCCGAAAAACGCGTCTTATCATCCGAAAATCTCGCGGTTTCGCTGCCAATTCCGTTATTTGTTACGTATGCGCACGGAAACTATTTGCGCTTGAGAGAAACGCAACGTACCCGGTGCCAACCCCAATAGAACACTGCAAATGAGCGCGCTTTTCGGCTGTTTCCCTTGCGTGTCACGCTT
>ERZ1106922.478-NODE-478-length-11493-cov-13.895961_pt1 | contig 11493 bp, 8 predicted proteins | sample MGYA00403656_ERZ1106922 | MGnify/ENA primary metagenome ERZ1106922 (study PRJEB35170, sample SAMEA104062453) | human gut metagenome | biome: human gut; feature: human-associated habitat; material: faeces | place: Denmark | collected 2012-10-12 ... | reverse complement strand
CACCCCTGCCGGCCCCGCAGTCCCTCCTCGACTTGCGCTGGCTTCGCCCGAAGGCGATATTTCGGCTTTTTCGCGTTTTTGGCGAGAAAAGGGCGACGGGCGGTTGTCGGACGGCGTCGGCCGTGGTATAATGTGACGGGAGGTAAGGCATATGGACGATCGTATCGTGGAAGTGGCGGCGGCGCTTATAGTGAGAGAGGGAAGATTCCTCATTTGTCGGCGTCCCGAGCATAAGGCTCGGGGCGGGCTTTGGGAATTCCCCGGCGGCAAGACCGAGGCAGGGGAGAGCGTTTTCGACGCCGTCGTGCGCGAATGCCGCGAAGAGCTGGGCGTCACGATCGTCCCGTCCCGCGTCGTGGACGAGGTTACGCATACCTATCCCGACATCACCGTCCGCCTTTCGCTCGTTCTCGCCGTAATCGCCGAGGGCGAACCGATGCTGCTCGAACACTCCGCGCTCGCCTGGATATCCCCGTCCGACATCCCGCGTTACGACTTCTGTCCCGCCGACTATCCCATGCTCTCCCGTCTGTCTCTCGCAACACTGTAACGATAAAAACACCGCCGACACGGCGGTGTTTTTCGGGAGTATCGCGTGAAAACAAAGTCGATTTTCAATTTCCGCAAGACCTGATGTTTTTTTGCAGAGTGACGTACCCTGCGGATCGTTCGATCCTCCTTTACAGATCCAAACTGTTCTGATCCAACAAAAAGTTTATGAGGCCCATTGTAACGATGCCGGTTTCGTCGATTTGCGGTCGTATATTGTCCTTAACGACGATTATCTTTTTGAAAGAATCTCTCAACTTAAGAAGGGAGCGTTTTTCCTGTTTCAGCTTCTCCTCGGTCGGCATTTCATAGGCTGACTGGATATAGTACTTTTTACTGCCTTTGTTCGCGACAAAGTCGATCTCGAGTTGCTTCAACTTTCGCTTGCCGTCGATGGTCTCTTTGCTCTCCACGACACCGACGTCGACCGAATAGCCGCGCACTTTCAGCTCATTGAATATGACGTTTTCCATAATGTGGTTTTCTTCCATCTGCCTGAAATTAAGGCGGGCGTTGCGCAACCCCACATCCGCCATATAATATTTTAGGGGCGTTTCAAAATACTTTTTCCCCTTTACGTCGTAACGTTTAGCGCTGTCGAAGAGAAAGGCGTCTGTAAGATAGCCGAGGTAATTTTTTGCCGTAACGTCACTTATCGACTTGCCCTTTATGCTCTTCAACGTATCCGAGATCTTTTTGGGGTTGATAAGCGAGCCGATGGCGGAACACAGAAAATCCACGATAGAATCCATCTCGTCGGGATATTGCACGTGGTTGCGCTCAACGATATCCGAAAGATATACCTTTGACATAAGCGATTTTAAATATTCAGACTTTTGTTCGTCGCTCACGCGCTCAAAGAGAGCCGGCATACCGCCGTACAGATGATATTCATCCCACGCTTCGTATTTATCGCCGCCTTTGGCTGAATAGAACTCACTGAACGAAAGAGGATAAACTCTTACTTCGTCGCCTCTTCCGCGGAATTCCGTAAGGATATCGCTCGACAAAAATCTGGAATTGCTGCCCGTAACATAAGTGTCGACGTTCTTCAACCGTATCAGGCTGTTCATCAATTCGGAAAAATTATCGACGAATTGGATCTCATCCAAGAGCAGATAATATCTCCCTTGATCCACCAATTTCGCCGTAATATCATCGTACAATTTTTCGGGATCACGAAACTTCCGCATCTTAATGTCGTCCAGCGCGTATTTTAAGATATGCGCATCGTCGATACCCACACTTTTAAGATGCTCGGCAAAGATATCAAACAACAATACCGATTTACCGCAACGACGGATACCGGTGATCACCTTAATGGAGCCGTTATCCATCCTGTCGATAAGCCTCTTCAAATACAGATCGCGCTTTATCATGCTCGCCTCTCAATTACAATACAATAGACATGTCCACTTTTTTCAAAGTTGCTTACATTATAACGCAAACTTTATCCCGCGTCAAGAGGTTCGTTGAAATATATCGTCCGAGATCGTAACACGCAAGCACGGAAATACAAAAAACATCGCATATATAAGTAAAAAACACAAACAAAAACACCGCTATATCAGCGGTGTTTTTGTTTGGAGCTACCGGCGGGACGGCCCGGCGATCTGCCGCCAGCCTAGACAAAAGCCGCATAAGGGCGTAAATAAATGCCGTCCGCACGGACCCGAACGCCACGAGCGAAAGCGAGTATTACGGATCGTCGCGAAGCGACGTGATTCGTACATCACGCAGGTCGCCAAAAGAAAAACACCGTATAAACCATACGGTGTTTTATGCCTGGAGCTACTGGCCGGACTTGAACCGGCGACCTGCTGATTACGAATCAGCTGCTCTACCAACTGAGCCACAGTAGCACATTTGTCGAGCGCCATGTTTTCATCGATCGCGATATCGACGATAATATCATATGCGGTCGGACGACTCTTTACGTGCTTTGATATGATATCATTTTCGCGGGGATTTGGCAAGCGTTTTACGGCGGTTTGCGTTAAAAAAGTTTTGGCGGAGGGCGGGCGCGGAGAGGGGCGGGTATGCGATATCGCCGCGAAACGTGTTGACATTGTCCCGCCGATACTATATAATTGTAACGTGACCGCGAAAGGCGGCGGGGGATAACGGAGGCAGCATGGAAGAAGACAAAGTAAGGGACGAGTGCGGCGTCATCGGCATATTCGACCGCGCGGGCGGCGACGTGGGCAAGAACATCTGTTACGGATTGTTCTCCATGCAGCATCGCGGGCACATAAGCTGCGGCATCGTCACCAACGACAAATACAAACTGACCGCGGTCAAGGACAACGGTCTGGTGAACGACGTGTTCGACGCGGCCACGCTTGAGACGCTCAAGGGCAACATCGGCATAGGCCATGTGCGTTACAACTTCGGCACGGACCTTCACGAGCACATCCAGCCCATAACGACGCGGTACTGCAAAGGCTCGGTCAGCCTTGCCAAGAACGGATGCGTGATCAACGCGGCGGAGCTTCGCAGCGCGATGGAGGACGACGGCGACATATTCCAGTCCAAGCGCGACACGGAGGTCATACTCCACCTGCTCGCCAAGGCGCGCACGCACTGTCCGAGCGCGGAAGCGTCCATGCTGGAAGTCATGGGCAAGATAGAGGGCGCGTATTCCATGATACTCATGTCGCCCAAGAAGCTGATAGCCTGCCGCGACAAGCGGGGTTTCCGACCGCTGTGCATGGGCACGCTGGGCAGCAGCGTCATATTCGCGAGCGAGAGCTGCGCGCTGGACGCCATCGGGGCGAAGTTCGAGCGCGACATACTTCCGGGCGAGCTGGTGCGCGTGGACGCGACGGGCGTCAAGTCCTTCACCGACTACTGCGGCGGCGAGTCCTCGCTGTGCGTGTACGAGTACGTCTATTTCTCCCGTCCCGACAGCATCCCCGACGGCAACGCGGTGTACAACTTCCGCGAGCGCGCGGGCGAGCTGCTCGCCAAGCACTGCCCGGCGGACGCGGACGTGGTGTTCGGCATACCCGACGGCGGCGTGAGCTACGCGCAGGGCTACGCGCGCGTGAGCGGACTGCCTCTGCGCGCGGGCATCATCAAGAACAAGTTCTCTTCGCGCAACCTTTTCTCGTTGGAAGAGGAGGGGCGCCAGATAGCCATCAACCTTAAATACAACGTGCTCAAACCCATAGTGTGGGGCAAGCGCGTGGTGATCGTGGACGACTCCATCGTGCGCGGCAAGACCTCCTCCCGCCTCATAAGGATGCTCAAGAACGCGGGCGCGACCGAGGTCCACGTGCGTATCGCGTCCCCGCGCATACTGCACTCCTGCCCTTACGGCATACAGATGCCCAAGGACAAGAACCTCTTCGCGGTGGGCGGCAAGACGGAGGAAGAGATGTGCCGCGAGCTGGGTTGCGACAGTATCGGCTTCCTGCCGCTCGAGTGTCTGCCCGAAACGGGACTGAACAAGAATTTCGGATATTGCACGGCCTGCTTCAGCGGTAAGTTCCCGCTGTGATGGCGGCCGTTGCGCCTGAAAAGCTCGTCGAAAGACGGGCTTTTTCCGTTCCGCCCGTCCGCGTTCGATGCATGGCGATGTGCGTCGCCGTTATTGACAAAATCGCGCGCGCGTGATACTATAATAATAAGGTAGAACACTACGGTAAACGATGCCGTGCGCGTCGTGCGGGGAACGCCCGCGACGCGGCGCATATACGCACACAATCGCGGAGGGAGCCATGAAAAAGTTGATAGCGGCGGTGGTAAGACAGCCCGTGACCATCATCATGATAGTCGCGCTCCTGATATTCGGCGGGGTGGCGGGTACGCTGAATATGCCCTTGCAGCTCATACCCGACATCAAGATCCCCATAATAAGCGTGATCGTCACGTACCCGGGCGCGTCCGCGGAAACGGTGGAGGAGGACGTGACGAGCGTGCTCGAGACCGACCTGTCGGGCGTGAGCGACTCCACAAGCGTGACGACGTATTCGTACGACAACGTGTCCGCCGTGCTGCTGTCCTTCGATTACGGCGCGGACATAGACGAGCTGACCGCCACCGTGCGCGACCGCGCGCTCCGCGCGAGCCTGCCGGACGGTTGCGGCGAAGTGACGGTGTCGGCGGTGGACGTGGGCGGCACCGCGACCGCCACGCTGTACGTGACCGACTCCCGCGACGCGCAGACGGGCGGGGTGGAGTACGCGGGCGAAGTCGCGAGCGAGTTCGCGGGCAGACTGCTCTCCGTCAGCGGCGTTGGCAGCGTGGAAACGGACGGCGCGCCCGCCGACCGCATAACCATAACGCCGTACGGCGGCCTGGAGAACGCGACGCTGCTGCTCGTCGAGGCGCTTTCGGGCGGGCAGTACGACCTGCCGCTGGGCGAGATAGAAACGTCGGACGGCTCCGTGCAGATACGCAACCTGTCCGACGTTACGAACATGGACGAACTGCGCGCCCTGCCCGTGACCATCCCCGACGAGCTGGTCACGCCCCTGTCTACGCTGCAACTGCTCGTCGGTACGTTCGAGTCGGCGACTCCCGACAGCCTGCTGACCGACCTCTACGCGCTCACGCAGTCCCATCCCGAGCTGTCGGGCGACTACACCACGCACGTCATGTCGCACTTGCAGGACCTCATCGCGTTCAAGGCGGCGCACCCCGCGGAGCTGACGGACGCCGAGGCGCTGGAACTGTACGACACCCTGGGGCTGGGCGAACTGACGGGGCTCAAACTCTCCGAAGAGGCCATGAAGCTCGTCCGCGAGACCGATCTTTCGGCGTCGCCCGTGGTGGTGCCGTTGTCCGCCGTGGCGAGCGCCGTCGGCCCGGGCGACGAGGGCTACACGCCCGGCTACGAGGCGTACGCGTATTACGACGGCGTCCAGGCCGTCAAGGTCTCCGTGTACGCGGCGGCGGGAGCCAACGGCACGTCCGTCGTGCGCGCGGCCAAGGAGATAGCCGCCGAGCTGTCCACGGACACCGTCACCGTTTCTCTGACGGACGACAGCTCGGAATTCATTTCCGACTCGGTATCCAACGTGCTCGTGAGCATGCTCATAGGCGGCGTGCTCGCGGTCGTGGTCATATTCCTGTTTCTGAAGAAGGTCAAGCCTTCGCTCATCATTTCCGTCACCATGCCGCTCTCCGTGCTGGGCGCGCTTTTCTTCCTGTTCGTCATGGGCATAACGCTCAACATGGTGTCGCTGGGCGGCCTCGCCGTGGGCATAGGCATGCTGGTGGATAACTCCATAGTCGTCACGGAAGCGGTGTCCAAACGCAGGGAGCTGGGCGACCGTCCCTTTCTCGCCGCCGTCAACGGCACCGCCGAGGTCGCGGGCGCGCTGGTCGGCTCCACGCTCACCACGGTGTGCGTGTTCGTTCCCATACTTTTCGTGGGCGGACTGTGCGCCGAGATATTCACCGACCTCGCATGGGCGGTCATCTGGTCGCTGGCGTTCTCGCTGCTCGTGGCCGTCACCGTCATACCCGCGCTGTACGTGCTGTTCTCGCGCGATCGTAAACTGCTGAGCGGCAGTTTCCTCGAGTGCAAGGCCGCGCTCGCGGCGGATGAGGCCGCACGCGCCGCGGCACCCGAAGCCGCGCCCGAAGCCGCACCCGAAGCCACGGCCGCCCCCGCGGCGCCCGAAACCGCGCCTCGGGAAAACGACGCCGACGCTCCCGCTGGCGTGACCGCGCCCGCCCTGCCCAACGCGCCGCAGGCAACGCCAAAGCGGAGGAAGCGCGAGGGCGACGACGGCGTGATAATGCGGGGCGTGAAAGGGCTGTACGGCAAGCTGCTGCCCGTCGCGGTGCGGCACCGCGTGGTGGTCGTCGTCGTGGCGATATGCCTGTTCGCGGCGAGCATCGGGCTGTTGTTCACAACGGGGACGGAGTTCCTGCCCTCCGTGGACAAGGGGCTGGTGGAGGTCAGCCTGAACTACTACGGCACGACCACGCTGGACGAGGCGGAGACGGACGCCGCCGCGCTGGCAGGCTCCATAGGCGACGAACTGCCCGACGCGGAGATATCCGTGTCCGTGGGCGTGCAGGGACTGCTCGCCATACGCAACACGGGCATGATATCCGTCAAGCTGGCGGATGGCGGCGACACCGAGGAGGCGGCGCGCGTGATACGCGAGCTGACCGAGGCGGCGCGCTCCCGCGGCGACCTGCCGCACACGTCCTCGGCGACCGTCACGGAAGTGGACGGCGTCGTGGAGTCCATCACGGGCGGCATAAGCGAGCTTTCCGTGGAGATATACGGCGACGACCCCGCCAAGCTCGCGGTGATCGCGGACGACGTGGCGGAGATGCTGGTGACGGGCAAGTACGCGGAAGCGGGCTTCGAATCGGCCACCGGCTCGGCGGGCGAGGACAACACCGCCCGGGAATACGACATAGCGTTCGACCGCACGGCGATAGCCGAGCTGGGTCTGGACTACTCGCAGATAGTGCTGACGCTGCGCGCGGGGCTGGCGGGCTACGCCGTGGGCGACGCGACGGTGGACGGCGTGACGGGCGAGGTGTCCGTGGGGTTCGCGCCCGGGACGATCGCCTCGGTCGAGGATCTGGAAAACTTCACCGTGGGCATGACGTCGTCGGGCGGCGCGGTCAGGCTGGGGGACGTGGCGGAAGTCACGGTCACCACCGCCGACACCATGATAAGCAAGACGGACGGCAGGTACGCCGTGACGGTGTCCGCCGAAACGTACGAGCTGGACAGCGGCACGGCGGGTGAGCTGATGGCGGAAGCGGCGGAAGCGGCGCTCGCCGAGACAGACCCCGACACGGGGGAGAGCTACGCGGCGGGCGGTTACGACTACGCCACGGGCGGCGTGTCCGACTTCCTTAACGACGCGTTCGACGGGCTGTACGTCGCGCTGATAGTGTCGGTGTTCCTGCTCTACGCGGTCATGGCGGCGCAGTTCCGTTCGGGCATCAAACCTCTCATCATAATGTGCAGCATCCCGTTCAGCGTGACGGGCGCGTTCATAGCGATGGCGCTTACGCGCATGACGCTGAGCGTGGTGTCCTTCGTGGGCATAATCATGCTGATGGGCGTTATAGTCAACAACGCCATCGTGTTGCTCGAGCGCATACGGCAGCTGCGCGACGACGGGCTGACGCACTACGACGCGGTGCTGGAGGGCTGTAAGGCGCGCCTGCGTCCCATACTGATGACCACGCTGACGACGGTGCTCGCGCTCATACCCCTCGCGCTCGGCCTGGGCAGCGGCGGCGAGCTGATGCAGCCGCTGGGCATAGTGGTCATGGGCGGACTGATACTTGGCACGCTGGTGACCCTGCTCCTCATTCCCGCCGTCTATTGCCTGGTCAACGGCATAAGCCGCAACCGTCCGGACGGCCGCAAGGGCGCCAAACGCCCGCCCGAGGCCGAGAGCGGAAAATAAACGATATCACGCGATCTTATCGCGCGGACGCGCGGCGGGGCGACGCCCCGCCGCGTTTTGCGCTCCCGGAACGCGTTGATGCGGACAAACGCGCGAAAGCGTGCGTTTTTTTCGGGCGGGAAGCGCTTAAATACGCTTGCAAAAGGTTGTCAAAACTCAAACTGTGTGATATACTACAGCTATGGTAAAAGAACTCAACATACAGAATTTTCATGAAGAAACGGATAACGGCGTCTGCCTTATCGATTTTTGGGCGAGCTGGTGCGGCCCCTGCCGTATGCTTTCGCCCATCGTGGACGAGATCGCTTCCGAGCGTCCCGACATCAAGGTGTGCAAGGTCAACGTGGACGAGCAGGACAGGCTCGCCGCGGCGTTCGGCGTCATGAGCATACCCACCATCGTGCTCATGCGCGACGGTAAGGTCGAGGCCACCTCGGTCGGCTACATGCCCAAAGCGCAGTTGCTCGCACAGCTCGGTCTGTAAGACAAGGACGAGCTGTTTCGGCATGAGAGCTTTCGATTTCGACCAAACGATATACGGCGGCTATTCCTACCGCGATTTCTGTTTTTTCGTAACGGCGCGCAAGCCCTGGCTGGCGTTCTATCTGCCCGTCATCATCGTCGTGGCGCTCATCAAGGCCATGCACCTGATTTCCATGGTGCGGGCGGTGGAGATAATCCTCTGGCCGTACCTGCGATTCAAGAACATCGATGAGTACGTCGTCAAGTTCTGGGACAAGCGGGAGAAACGCATACGCTCGTGGTACAGGGAGATCGCGTCCCCCGATGACGTCATCATTTCGGCGACGCCATACTTTTTCCTTGCGGAGATCGCGCGGCGTCTGGGCGTCAAACACCTCATCGCGACGGAGATAGACCGTAAAACGGGCAAGGTCGTGCTACCTTACTGCTACCGCGAAGGCAAGTGGCAGCGTTTTTGCGCGGAGTTCGGCGAGGACGCGGTCATCGACGAGTACTACACCGACACGATGCGCGACGAGTTCATGCTCAATAAGGCCAAAGCGGGATATCTCGTGAAAAAGAACAAGGTCACTCGGGTACACTGATATGGATCATCTTAAAGTAGAGCAGAAGTGGAAGAAAAAATGGGAGGAGGAGCGTCTGGACTCCTTCGACAAGTCCCGCGCGGACAAGAAGAAGTACGTGCTGGAGATGTTCTCCTATCCCTCGGGCGCGAACCTGCACCTCGGGCATTGGTACAACTTCGGTCTGGCGGACGTCTACGCGCGTCTGTTGCGTATGCAGGGCTGGGAAGTGTTCCACCCCATGGGGTTCGACGCTTTCGGTCTGCCCGCCGAAAACTACGCGATAAAGACGGGCATCCATCCCAAGGACTCCACCGAAAAGAACATCAAGACCATGGAAGGCCAGCTCCGCAACATGGGCGCGTCCTTCGACTGGGACTATGAGATAAAGACCTGCGAGCCGCGCTACTACAAGTGGACGCAGTGGCTGTTCCTGCAATTGTACAAGCACGGCCTCGCGGAGGAAAAGCTCGCCCCCGTCAACTGGTGCCCCTCCTGCAACACCGTCATCGCCAACGAACAGGTGGTGGACGGCTGCTGCGAGCGCTGCGGCACGACCGTCGTGCGCAAGGAGATGCGGCAGTGGTTCCTTAAGATAACGAACTACGCCGAAGAACTGCTCAGCAGTCTGGATACCATCGACTGGCCCGAAAAGACCAAGATCATGCAGCGCAACTGGATAGGCAAGTCGCGCGGCGGGGAAGTGGAATTCGACCTCGTGGGCGGCGGCTCGTTCAAGGTCTTCACCACCCGCGCGGACACGCTCTTCGGCTGCTCTTACGTCGTGCTCGCTCCCGAGCACCCGCTCGTGGACAAGATAACGACGGCCGATCGCAAGGCCGCCGTGGAGGAATACAAGCAACAGGCGGCGCGTCAGTCGGAGATCGACCGCACCAGCACCGTCAAGGAAAAGACGGGCGTGTTCACGGGCGCGTACGCCGTCAACCCGATAAACGGCCGCAAGGTCCCCGTGTGGGTGGCCGACTACGTGCTGGCGACTTACGGCACGGGCGCGGTCATGGCCGTGCCCGCTCACGACGACCGCGACTTCGAGTTCGCGACCAAGTACGGCCTGCCCGTCGAACGCGTGGTCAAGAGCGCGGACGGCTCCCCCGACGACCTGCCGTTCACGGCTTACGGCGTCGCGGTGGACTCGGGCTTCGCTACCGGCATGCCTACCGAAAAGGCCAAAGAGGCCATACTCGCGCGTCTGTCCGAGCTGGGCAAGGGCGGGCCTAAGATAACCTACCGCCTGCGCGACTGGTCGGTATCGCGTCAGCGCTATTGGGGCGCGCCCATACCCATCATACACTGCCCGCACTGCGGCGTCGTGCCCGTACCCGAAAAGGACCTGCCCGTGGAACTGCCGTACGACGTGGACTTCAAGCCCACCGGCGAAAGCCCGCTCGCGTCCAAGGCGAGCTACATAAACGTCAAATGCCCCGTGTGCGGAGCGGACGCCAAGCGCGACCCCGACACCCTGGATACGTTCGTGTGCTCGAGCTGGTACTACCTGCGCTACCCCAACGCAAACAACGACGAAAAGGCGTTCGACACCGCGTGGACGGATAAGATATTGCCCGTCGATACCTACGTGGGCGGCGCGGAACACGCCTGCATGCACCTGCTCTACGCGCGCTTCATCACAAAGGCGCTGCGCGACATGGGCTACCTGCATTTCGACGAGCCTTTCCTGCGTCTGATCCACCAGGGCGTCATTCTCGGCCCCGACGGCAAGCGCATGAGCAAGACCCGCGGCAACATAATCAACCCCGACGACTACGTGTCCGTGTACGGTTCGGACGTGTTCAGGATGTACCTGTGCTTCGCGTTCTCCTACACCGAGGGCGGACCGTTCTCCAAAGAGGGCATCGCGCCCATCGCCAAGTTCCTCGACCGCGTGGAGCGTATCGTGGAAAAAGGCTACTCGGGCAGGGGGGCCGCTCCCGCCGACCCCGCCAAGGCCGCCGAGCTGGAGTACGCCGTGCACTACGCCGTCAAGAACTGCGGCGCGGACATCGCCGCCTTCTCCTTCAACACCGCCGTCGCGCGTATCATGGAGCTTACCAACGCCATGTATAAGTACGACAGCGCGGACGACGCGCTCTGCTCCGCGGGCGAAACGCTCGTCAAGCTCATGGCGCCCGTCACGCCGCACTTCTCCGAGGAGATGTGGGAGCGCGCCGGCCATACCACCAGCGTCCTGCGCGAGGCCTATCCCGTCTGCGACGAGTCCAAGCTCGTCCGCGCGCTGATAGACGTCCCCGTCCAGCAGATGGGCAAGCTCAAAGGCACCGTCAAGCTCGCCCCCGACGCCGACGAAGCCGCCGCCACCGCCGCCGCTCTCGCCCTGCTGGGCGTCGCCTCCGCCAAGAAGGTGATATACAAGCCTGGCAAGATAATCAATGTTATAGTGTAAAGGTAATTGACGTAAAAAAAAGCCGCAAATGAAATGCACCCCAAAAGTTAGACAAACTTTAGGAGGTGCATTTTATTATGCA
>ERZ1106922.473-NODE-473-length-11638-cov-3.679962_pt1 | contig 11638 bp, 8 predicted proteins | sample MGYA00403656_ERZ1106922 | MGnify/ENA primary metagenome ERZ1106922 (study PRJEB35170, sample SAMEA104062453) | human gut metagenome | biome: human gut; feature: human-associated habitat; material: faeces | place: Denmark | collected 2012-10-12 ... | reverse complement strand
CCTGCTCGATCGGGCGGTAAGCGAGGTCAGCAGCGAAGCGCTGTGGCTGCGCCGTCGCAACCGTCAGGTCGTCTCCCTGAGCGAGCAGTCCGCCGCGGGGATGCGCAGCGTGCGCGGGGCGGACATGGCGATGATTTTCCAGGAGCCGATGACCTCGCTAAACCCGGTATTTACTATCGGAGAGCAGATTGCCGAGTCTATTCGTTTGCACCAGGGGCTGGGGCATGATGCGGCGCTGCGCGAAGCGAAGAAAATGCTCGATCAGGTCAGGATCCCCGAGGCGGAAACGGTGCTCTCGCGCTATCCCCATCAGCTTTCCGGTGGGATGCGTCAGCGGGTGATGATCGCGATGGCGCTCTCCTGTCGTCCTGCGGTTCTGATTGCCGATGAGCCCACCACGGCGCTGGATGTGACAATTCAGGCACAGATTCTTCAGCTCATTGCCGTGCTGCAAAAAGAGATGGCGATGGGGGTGATCTTTATTACTCACGATATGGGGGTGGTCGCCGATATCGCCGATCGGGTACTGGTGATGTACCGCGGAGAAGCGGTGGAGAGCGGCACGGTGGAGGAGATCTTCCGCGCGCCGCAGCACCCCTACACCCGGGCGCTGCTGGCCGCGGTCCCGCGGCTCGGGTCGATGCGCGGTAGCGATCTGCCGCGTCATTTTCCGTTATTACAGCAAGCTGCGCCTGACGAGGGCGAGCAGAATACCGTCGTCGCCGGCGAGCCGATTCTTAAAGTGCGCGATCTGGTGGCGCGCTTCCCGCTGCGCAGCGGCATTCTGAATCGCGTCACCCGCGAAGTTCATGCGGTGGAGAAGGTGAGTTTTGACCTGTGGCCAGGAGAGACCCTCTCTTTGGTCGGCGAGTCCGGCTGCGGGAAGTCAACGACCGGCCGGGCTCTGCTCCGGCTGGTGGCGACGCAGGGCGGCACCATCGTCTTTAACGGCGAGCGGATTGATACGCTGGCAAACAGCAAACTTCAGGCGCTGCGCCGCGATATCCAGTTTATTTTCCAGGATCCGTTTGCGTCGCTCGACCCGCGACAAACCGTGGGTTATTCGATCATGGAGCCGCTGCGCGTACACGGCATGCTGGAGGGGGACGCGGCCCGCGCGCGCGTCGCCTGGCTGCTGGAGCGAGTCGGTTTGCAGCCGGAACATGCCTGGCGCTATCCGCACGAGTTTTCCGGCGGCCAGCGCCAGCGTATTTGCATCGCCCGCGCGCTGGCGCTCAATCCGAAAGTGGTGATTGCCGACGAGGCCGTGTCAGCGCTGGATGTTTCCATCCGCGCGCAGATTATTAATCTGATGCTCGATTTACAGCGCGAAATGGGCATCGCATTCCTGTTTATTTCACACGATATGGCGGTGGTTGAACGCATCAGTCATCGCGTGGCGGTGATGTATCGTGGGCGAATTGTCGAGATAGGCCCGCGGCGCGCCGTGTTTGAAAACCCGCAGCACCCTTATACCCGTAAATTGATGGCCGCCGTACCGGTTGCCGACCCGACGCATCGTCATCCGCAGCGCGTACTGCTCTCTGACGAACTGCCGGGCAATATCTATAAGCGGGGCACCGAGGTTAGCAGCATGCCGTTACAACAGGTGGGGCCGGGCCATTTTGTCGCCAGGGAACCCGTCGCCGACGTGCTGGGAAGATAACAACGACACCAACAGTACAGCCTTTCAGGAGAACAACATGACACAACGTGTATTACGCAAAGGGTTGCTGGCGCTGGTCGTCACGTCAGCGCTGGCGGCAGGCCCGGCTTTTGCCGCGAAAGATGTGGTCGTCGCGGTCGGCTCTAACTTCACGACCCTCGACCCGTATGATGCCAATGACACCCTGTCCCAGGCCGTCGCCAAATCGTTCTATCAAGGGCTGTTTGGTCTGGATAAAGAGATGAAGCTGCAAAATGTGCTGGCGGAGAGTTACACCATCTCGCCGGACGGACTGGTTTACACCATCAAACTCCATTCCGGGGTGAAGTTCCAGGATGGCACCGACTTTAATGCCGAGGCGGTGAAGGCCAACCTCGATCGCGCCAGCAATCCTGATAATCATCTCAAGCGCTACAACCTGTATAAAAATATCGCCAGTACTGAAGCGCTCGATCCGACGACGGTAAAAATTACCCTGAAGCAGCCGTTCTCCGCGTTCATCAATATCCTGGCCCACCCGGCCACGGCGATGATCTCTCCGGCGGCGCTGAAAAAGTACGGCAAAGAGATCGGCTTCCATCCGGTGGGAACCGGGCCGTATAAGCTGGACACCTGGAATCAGACCGATTTCGTGAAGGTGACGAAGTTTACCGGCTACTGGCAGCCAGGCCTGCCGAAGCTCGACTCGATCACCTGGCGTCCGGTGGTGGATAACAACACTCGTGCGGCGATGCTGCAAACCGGCGAAGCGCAGTTCGCATTCCCCATCCCTTATGAACAGGCACCGCTGCTGGAAAAAAACAGCAAGCTGGAGCTGGTGGCCAGCCCGTCGATCATGCAGCGTTACATCAGCATGAACGTGACGCAAAAACCGTTCGATAACCCGAAAGTACGTGAAGCGATCAACTATGCCATCAACCGCCAGGCGCTGGTCAAAGTGGCGTTCGCCGGCTATGCGACACCGGCCACCGGCGTCGTACCGCCGTCTATTGCCTATGCCGAAAGCTTTAAGCCGTGGCCGTACGATCCGGCGAAAGCCCGCGAGCTGCTGAAAGAGGCCGGTTTCCCTAACGGTTTCAGCACCACGCTGTGGTCATCGCATAACCACAGTACCGCGCAGAAAGTGCTGCAGTTCACCCAGCAGCAGCTGGCGCAGGTGGGCATTAAGGCCCAGCTGACGGCGATGGATGCCGGCCAGCGTGCGGCGGAAGTCGAGGGTAAAGGGCAGAAGGAGAGCGGAGTACGCATGTTCTACACCGGCTGGTCGGCTTCAACCGGCGAAGCTGACTGGGCGCTGTCGCCGCTGTTTGCTTCGCAAAACTGGCCGCCGACCCTGTTCAACACCGCGTTTTATGGCAATCCGCAGGTGGATAAAGATCTGACGGATGCGCTGAAAACCACCGATGTGAAGGAAAAAACGCGGCTCTATAAAGAGGCGCAGGAGACTATCTGGAAAGAGTCCCCGTGGGTGCCGCTGGTGGTGGAAAAACTGGTCTCAGCGCACAGCAAAAATCTGACCGGTTTCTATATCCAGCCGGATACCGGGTTCAGCTTCGAGCAGGCGGATTTAAGCCAGTGATGGAAGGGACTTTGACCCTCTCCCGCAGCGGGAGAGGAAGGTGGCGCGAGGGGCTCCGCTCTTCATTCGCGCCCGAGGGCAACAGGGATACCAGCAAGGGGGGACGATGCTCAATTATGTGATTAAGCGTCTGCTGGGGCTGATTCCCACGCTGCTGATTGTGGCGGTGCTGGTATTCCTGTTCGTGCATATGTTGCCTGGCGATCCGGCGCGGCTGATTGCCGGACCTGAGGCCGACGCGCAGGTGGTGGCGATGGTGCGCCAGCAGCTGGGGCTCGACCAGCCGCTGCATGTCCAGTTCTGGCACTATATCACCAGCGTATTGCAGGGCGATTTCGGCACCTCGATGGCGTCACGCCGTCCGGTCAGCAGCGAAATAGCCAGCCGCTTTATGCCGACGTTGTGGCTGACTCTGGCCAGCATGAGCTGGGCGGTGATCTTCGGCATGGCGGCGGGCATTGTGGCGGCCGTGTGGCGCAATCGCTGGCCTGACCGCCTGGGGATGGCGCTGGCGGTGACCGGTATTTCGTTTCCGGCTTTTGCGCTCGGTATGCTGCTGATGCAGGTCTTCTCGGTGGAGCTGGGCTGGCTGCCGACGGTGGGCGCCGACAGCTGGCGGCACTATATTTTGCCTTCCCTGACGCTGGGGGCGGCGGTCGCGGCGGTGATGGCGCGTTTTACCCGCGCCTCTTTTGTCGATGTTCTGCATGAAGATTACATGCGCACGGCGCGCGCCAAAGGGGTCAGTGAGACCCGGGTGGTGCTGAAACACGGTCTGCGCAACGCCATGATCCCGGTGGTGACCATGATGGGACTACAGTTCGGTTTTTTGCTCGGTGGGTCGATCGTGGTCGAGAAGGTCTTTAACTGGCCAGGTCTTGGACGGCTGCTGGTGGATTCGGTGGAGATGCGCGACTATCCGGTCATTCAGGCGGAAGTCCTCCTCTTTTCGCTGGAATTTATTCTTATCAATTTAGTGGTGGATGTTCTGTACGCCGCCATTAACCCGGCTATCAGGTACAAGTAAGGTGCGATTGCTCAACTGGAGAAGACAGGCGGCTATTAACGCCATGCCGGGAGTTAAGCCCGGACAAATACGCACGCCGTGGCGTGAGTTCTGGCGGCGATTTCGTCGTCAGCCGGTGGCGATGGGCGCCGGTGTATTTGTCCTGCTGCTGATTGCAGTTGCTCTCGCGGCGCCGTGGATAGCGCCGTTCGATGCGGAAAACTATTTTGATTACGACCGGCTCAACGACGGTCCGTCGATGATGCACTGGTTCGGGGTGGATTCGCTCGGGCGCGATATCTTTAGCCGGGTGTTGGTGGGGGCGCAGATTTCGCTGGCCGCCGGCGTGCTGGCGGTGCTGATTGGCGCGGCGATCGGTACCGTGCTCGGTCTGCTGGCCGGGTATTATGAAGGCTGGTGGGATCGCATCATCATGCGCATCTGCGACGTGCTGTTCGCCTTCCCGGGGATCCTGCTGGCGATTGCCGTGGTAGCGGTGATGGGCAGCGGGATGTCGAACGTGATCATTGCGGTGGCGATCTTTTCGATCCCGGCATTTGCCCGCCTGGTGCGCGGTAACACCCTGGTGCTCAAGCAGCAGACCTTTATTGAATCGGCGCGCAGCATCGGCGCCAGCGATACGACGATTCTGTTCAGCCATATTCTGCCCGGAACGGTCTCGTCGATCGTGGTCTATTTCACCATGCGTATCGGGGTATCGATTATCTCCGCTGCCAGCCTCTCTTTCCTGGGACTCGGGGCGCAGCCCCCGACCCCGGAATGGGGGGCAATGCTCAATGAAGCGCGGGCGGATATGGTGATGGCGCCGCATGTGGCGCTGTTCCCGGCGATTGCGATTTTCCTGACGGTGCTGGCGTTTAACCTGCTGGGGGACGGCCTGCGCGATGCGCTGGATCCGAAGATAAAGGGGTAGGGGCTATTCCCCGGTGGCGCTGTCGCTAACCGGGGCTACGGATTGGTGCGGATGAGTGCAGTTTTGTAGCCCGGATCAGGCGCGTTAGCGCCGCAATCCGGGGATAAGAGGCGCAGGATTAAACCCGGCTGCCCCACAGGTCGTATTCGTCGGCATGTTCGACTTTCACACGGACGACGTCGCCAGGTTTGACCTTCGTTTCGCCGTTCAGGTAGACCGCACCGTCAATTTCCGGGGCATCGGCCATACTGCGGCCAATGGCGCCTTCTTCGTCCACTTCATCGATCAGCACCATGATCTCGCGGCCGACCTTCTCCTGCAGACGTTCGGCGGAGATCTGCTGCTGCAGCTGCATAAAGCGGTTCCAGCGCTCTTCTTTTACCTCTTCAGGCACCTGATCCGCCAGCTCGTTAGCGGTCGCGCCTTCAACCGGGCTGTACTTAAAGCAGCCGACGCGGTCCAGGCGTGCCTCTTTCAGGAAGTCGAGCAGCATCTGGAAATCTTCTTCCGTTTCACCCGGGAAGCCGACGATGAAGGTCGAACGCAGGGTCAGGTCAGGGCAGATTTCACGCCACTGCTTAATGCGTGCCAGCTGACGGTCGGCAGAACCCGGACGTTTCATCAGTTTCAGAATGCGCGGGCTGGCATGCTGCAGCGGGATATCCAGATACGGCAGAATTTTACCTTCCGCCATCAGCGGAATCACGTCATCGACGTGCGGGTACGGGTAGACGTAGTGCAGACGGACCCAGATACCCAGTTTCGCCAGCTCTTCGCACAGGCTGACCATGCTGGTTTTTACCGGCGCGCCGTCGTGGAAGCCGGTGCGATGCTTCACATCGACGCCGTAGGCGGAGGTATCCTGAGAGATAACCAGCAGCTCTTTGACGCCGGCATCGGCCAGGCGTTTGGCTTCGGACAGCACTTCACCAATCGGACGGCTGACAAGGTCGCCGCGCATCGACGGGATAATGCAGAAGGTGCAGCGATGGTTACAGCCTTCGGAAATTTTCAGGTAGGCGTAATGACGCGGCGTGAGCTTCACGCCCTGTTCCGGCACCAGGCTCAGGAACGGGTTGTGTTTCGGCTTCGGCGTATAGTGATGGACATGCTCCAGAACCTGTTCATAGCTGTGCGGCCCGGTTATCTCCAGCACTTTCGGATGCACTTCGCGAATCTGGTCTTCTTTCGCGCCCAGGCAGCCGGTCACAATAACTTTGCCATTTTCTTTTAACGCTTCGCCAATGGCTTCCAGAGACTCCTGAACGGCGCTGTCGATAAAGCCGCAGGTGTTGACGATAACCATATCGGCATTGTCGTAGGTGGGGACCACGTCATAACCTTCGGTACGCAGTTCGGTCAGGATGCGTTCTGAGTCCACGAGGTTTTTCGGGCAGCCCAGAGAGACAAAGCCGATCTTCGGCTGATGCGTTACATTGCTCATAGTTTAAAAAGTGTTCGATTATTGGAATGGTCAGGGCAGGAATTTTACAGATCTTTATGAAAAAGAGTATAGCCACGGTGTGACAGATGATGAAAAAGCCCGGGAGATCCCCCCGGGCGGATGGTTCGTTATGGCTGCGCGACGCCTCCTGCCGGTGCTGAACCTGGGGCGGTGGGTTCTCGCTTATCGCGTAGGGTGAAAATCGATATCAGGGTGAAGAGCCCGGCGATGCTGCCGAGAATATAATATGTATGCGCGAAGCCGATGGTGTCATACAGATAGCCGGCCAGCGGCGAGTAAATCGCCGTGGCGATGGAGGCCACAAACAGCACCAGCAAATAGACCGTTGATGACAACTTATGGTCGAAGTTGGCGGCGATGAATTTAAATACTGATACCAGGATCAGTGGTTTTTCCAGCGCGTGCATCATTTTCACCGCGCCAATCCACACCGGACCAAGCGGGATGGCGGAACCCACGATACGTACCGACATAATCAATCCGGCAATAATCAGCGCCCACTTGGCCCCGGTGCGGTTAACAAACCACGGCATCAGGCAGAGAAAGAGCGTTTCACCGCAGACCTGGATGGAGGCCAGAATTCCGTACCAGCGGTTGCCTTCTTCCGGGGTCGGGAACTGCAATGAGAAGTACTGCGCAAACTGCTGATCGTAGGTGTCATAAATTTGCGTAACGAATAAGGTAAAGATCAGCAGCATCCAGAACTGCCCGTTTTTCGCCAGCTCCAGCGCATGGGAGACCTTCAGCGCGCTGGTTTTTTCCATCTCGGCTTCGGTGAGTTCGATTTTAGTCAGCATGAAGCAGATGGCGGCAATCACAATGGCAATACTGGCCAGCCAGAAGGCCAGATTGGGGTTGCTGTCGATATATTTTCCCACGATCCACGCGGCGGCGGCCCAACCTAACGAGCCCCACATCCGCACCCGGCCATACTCAAAGCGATAGCGCCGAGAAATTTTGTCGATATACGAATCAATCACTCCGCAGCCGGAGTTAAAAATTATCCCCAGGTAGATACCGCCCAGTAAGGCGCCCAGCCAGAAGCTGTGGACCAGCAGCGGGGCATAGAGATAAATAAAGAACGGGCCGACCGGCAGCAGCATGGCCAGCAGGATCCAGATAAGCCGTTTTTTCAGACCAAATTTATCGGCAATAAAGCCAAAAAAAGGCTGCATCAACAGAGCAATGAAGGCGTTGACGGAGTACAGCAGGCCGGTTTTGGTGGCGCTGATGCCGAGATGCTGAGTTGTCCAGATGACAAAGAACGCCATGGTGGATGACCAGGCGAATAGATAGAGGAAATCGAAAAGACTCAACAAGATATAGTTTCTTTTGCCGGGCGTAATCATTTCAGTTCCTTCAGGCGGATCGGAGTTAATGCTGCGGGCAATGGCCGCAGATTGTGTTTTTTATTAAATGTTATACGTATTACATTAATGGCGTTGATATGACACCCGCTGGAAATTTTGATCAATTGAAATGATGGTTATTTGTGATCTTATCGGCAAAAAAGAGTTATTTATTGATATTCACACCTTCATTACGATGGGGTGTTTTATGAGAGCGTATAACATTGATTGTGATTTTTTTCATGGGAGCCTGAAAGAGAGGGCGAGCGGATCGCAATTTTGAACATAAATGTAACATTGTAAATGATGTTAATTAACCAGGAATTATTGACCTCGCGCATCATTTTGTACGAAAAATAGCCATATTCTGATAATGGTAATGGATGACAGAGGAGGAACCCTGATGAACGTTGACAGACTGTATCGTAACCTTCTGAATAAGCTGATTAATGCCAATATTGATCTCGACGCTTATTTGCAGCTACGCAAAGCGAAGGGCTATATGTCAGTCAGCGAAAATGAGCATCTGCGTGATAACTTGTTCGAACTGTGTGGTGAAATGCGTAAGAACGGGCTGCAGTTGCAGCACGTTCTTGCACCGGAAGAAAAGGACGCTCTCCGTCTTGCAGGTGGAGCCATCGCGTCTGCGGCGGTTTGCCTGATGAGCGGGCATCATGATTGCCCGTCGTATATTGCGGTTAACGTAGAGACGCTAGAACGCTGTCTGGCAGAGCTGACGATGAATATTCGTAAACTGAATAAACAGGCGCCAGTGACCCACGTCTGAATTCAGGGGGAGGTCAGCTCCCCCTGCTTAATGTTATGTAAAAATCCCCTCCTGATGTTCCCCCGCTGGCTACCCTTAGCGCATTGCCGAAAATATTGCCGATGAAAGGAAAATGCCATGCGCCAGGTCGCCATTTCGCTGATGCTCGCCACCCTGCTGTTTCCCGTCGTGACTCTCGCCGGGAAGGTGCGTGTTGAGGTTTTGCAAAATCAGCTCGCCCATCCTTGGGCGCTGGCCTTTCTCCCCGATGATCGGGGAATACTGATAACCCTGCGTTCCGGCGAACTGAAGCGCTGGCGGCAGGGGGAAGGTCTTTCGCCCGCGATAACCGGCGTCCCACCGGTCTGGGCCAGCGGCCAGGGAGGATTGCTTGATGTGGCGCTGGCTCCGGATTTCGCCCACTCCCGCCGGGTCTGGCTGAGTTTTGCTGAAGTCGGCGATGACGGCAAAGCCGGTACCGCCGTAGGCTATGGCCGCCTGAGCGACAACCTTCAGCATCTGGAGCATTTTCAGGTTGTCTTCCGCCAGCAGCCGAAGCTCTCCACCGGCAACCATTTCGGTGGGCGCCTGGTGTTTGATGGGAAAGGGTATTTATTCATCGGCCTGGGCGAAAATAACCAACGCCCCACGGCCCAGGATCTGGATAAACTGCAGGGAAAAGTGGTGCGTCTGACCCAGGACGGCGAAGTGCCTGCCGATAATCCTTTTGTTCATCGCGCGGGGGCGAGACCGGAAATCTGGTCTTATGGCATCCGCAATCCGCAGGGAATGGCGATGAATCCCTGGAGCGATACGCTGTGGCTCAACGAACACGGGCCGCGCGGCGGTGACGAGATCAATATTCCGCAGAAGGGTAAGAACTACGGCTGGCCGCTGGCGACGCATGGCGTCAACTACAGCGGGCTGGCGATCCCCGAAGCGCAGGGCACGGCGGTCGCCGGAACGGAAGCGCCGCTTTTCGTCTGGAAGCACTCTCCGGCGGTAAGCGGGATGGCTTTCTACGCAGCGTCGACCTTCCCACAGTGGCAGCATAAGCTGTTTATCGGGGCGCTGAAGGACCAGTCGCTGATTGTTCTGAAGGTGGATGGCGATAAGGTGCGCGAAGAGGCGCGTATTCTGGGCGAGCGCGGCAAGCGGATCCGCGATGTGCGCGTCGGACCCGACGGCTATCTGTATGTATTAACCGACGAGTCCAACGGTGAACTGCTGAAGGTCAGTCCGGCCGACTAGCATCAGGTGACCGGAATCATCACCACATCGCGCCACGCCTGGCGTTGGTTAAGCTGCTGGTACCAACGCTGCAGGTGCGGGCGCGGCTGCCAGCTTTCAACAATCGTCATCAGGTTATAAACGAACGGCGCCACGGCGATGTCGCCGAGGCCAAAGGCCTCTCCGGATAGCCAGGCGGAGGTCGCCAGCTCATCATCAAGCATCGCGAAAAGCGCCTCACAGGCGGCAATACCGGCGGCGATGGCCGCCGGGTCGCGCTTATCCGCCGGCGTTCTGACCAGCCCCATTAACACCGGACGATGGGCGGGAGAAAGCGAACCGTTTGCCCAGTCCATCCATTTGTCGCTCTGGGCGCGCTTGCGCGGCGCAGTGACCCATAAACGGTCCTGTCCATACTCGGCGGCCAGATAGCGAATAATGGCATTCGATTCCCAAAGGACGAGATCATTGGCATCATCTTTCAGCAGCGGCACCAGACCATTCGGGTTCATCGCCAGATACTCCGGGTCATGATTTAAGCCAAACTCCAGCCCTGCCATAATATGCTGATATGGAAGGCCCAGCTCCGCCAGCACCCAGCGTACTTTCTTCACATTCGTCGAGTTATTTCTGCCCCATAGCGTAATCATATCGGTTCCTGCCTGTTATTGAGCCGTCGTTGCAGCATGGTGAGCAATCATGTTGGAATAAAGATAATATTTAGGCAATCATGATCAAAAAAATTGCTCTGTTTTCAGCAGGGAGCGAGGTTATTGCGTAAACTTTAAAAACTTTACCAACTCGCTGTTTCTTTAAGGTCATTTGTACGCTTTACTCACCGGCTGCTGCTGCGCCGATAGAGTGTTGCGGCATATTTTGTTTGGAAAGGATACTTGGGTGGCTCTTATGACGCATGACGCTTTTTCTCTTCGCGGCCTCGTGGCAGGCTGCGCGCTTCTCGTTCTTGTCGCACCTGCGGTGCAGGCTGCGGAACAACTCCCCGATGCCCCATCGATCGATGCCCGAGCCTGGATCCTGATGGATTACGCCAGCGGTAAAGTGCTGAGCGAGGGCAACGCCGATGAAAAACTCGACCCGGCAAGTCTGACCAAGATCATGACCAGCTATGTCGTCGGACAGGCGCTGAAGGCGGGCAAGATTAAGTCCACCGATATGGTCACCGTCGGTCGCGATGCCTGGGCTACCGGTAACCCGGCGCTGCGCGGGTCATCGGTGATGTTCCTTAAGCCGGGGATGCAGGTTTCAGTCGAAGACCTGAATAAAGGCGTGATTATCCAGTCCGGCAACGATGCCAGCATCGCGATCGCCGACTACGTGGCGGGGAGCCAGGATGCATTCGTCAGCCTGATGAACGGCTATGCGCAAAAAATGGGGCTGACCAATACCACCTTTATGACCGTGCACGGCCTGGATGCGCCGGGCCAGTTTAGTACCGCGCGCGACATGGCGCTGCTGACCAAAGCGATGATTCATGACGTGCCTGAAGAGTACGCCATTCATAAAGAGAAAGAGTTTACCTTCAATAAGATTCGTCAGCCGAACCGCAACCGTCTGCTGTGGAGCTCAAACCTGAACGCGGATGGCGTCAAAACAGGGACCACCGCCGGCGCTGGCTACAACCT
>ERZ1106922.472-NODE-472-length-11655-cov-14.866034_pt1 | contig 11655 bp, 8 predicted proteins | sample MGYA00403656_ERZ1106922 | MGnify/ENA primary metagenome ERZ1106922 (study PRJEB35170, sample SAMEA104062453) | human gut metagenome | biome: human gut; feature: human-associated habitat; material: faeces | place: Denmark | collected 2012-10-12 ... | reverse complement strand
CCGCAGACTGCCTCATGGCGTCAAGGGGAATTTCGCGCCGAGGCGCGAAAAAGATCCCGCAGATGCGGAAACGGCGTTGCGCAGCCCAGTCAAATAAAAACGCCCTGCCGTTTTTATTTGACGGCAGGGCAGCGTTAGCGGTGCGCAATGATTAGATCCTCGCCACTCCCGTGCGGCGGGCGGCTTCCTTGACGGCGTTCGCGACCGCGTCTTTGACGTGGGGGTTGAACGAGTCGGGGATGATGTAGTCGGGGCGAAGCTCGCTCTCGGACACGCAGCTTGCGATGGCGTCCGCGGCGGCGATCTTCATCTCGTCGTTGATGTCACGCGCGCGCACGTCCAGAGCGCCGCGGAAGATGCCGGGGAACGCGAGGACGTTGTTGATCTGGTTGGGGAAATCGCTTCTGCCCGTACCCATGATGCGCACGCCGGCGGCCTTGGCTTCGTCGGGCATGATCTCGGGAACGGGGTTGGCCATCGCGAAGATGATGGGGTCTTTGGCCATGGTGGCGACCATTTCTTTGGTCAGGCTGCCGGGAGCGGAAACGCCGATGAACACGTCCGCGCCCTTGATGACGTCGCCCAGAGAGCCCTTGATCTTCTTGAGGTTGGAGATCTTGGCCATCTCTTCCTTGATGGGGTTGAGGCCGTCGCGGCCCTCGTATATGGCGCCCTTACGGTCGCAAAGAATGACGTTCTTGAGTCCGCGGCTCATCAGCAGACGGGTGATGGCGATGCCTGCTGCGCCCGAACCGTTGACGACGACGGAGATGTCCTCGATCTTCTTGCCTGCGAGCTTGAGCGCGTTGGTCATGGCGGCGAGCGTCACGACGGCGGTACCGTGCTGATCGTCGTGGAAGATGGGAATGTCGCAGACTTCCTTCAGACGACGCTCGATCTCGAAGCAGCGGGGAGCGGAGATATCCTCAAGGTTGACGCCGCCGAAGCTGCCCGCGATCAGACGCACGGTGTTGACGATATCGTCCACGTCCTTGGAGCGTACGCAGAGCGGGAACGCGTCCACATCGCCGAAGGTCTTGAAGAGGGCGCACTTGCCTTCCATGACGGGCATGCCGGCTTCGGGGCCGATGTCGCCCAGGCCGAGGACGGCGGTGCCGTCCGTGATGACGGCAACGAGGTTGCCGCGGCGGGTGTATTTATAGGAAAGATCCACGTCCTTGCTGATCTCCAGGCAAGGCTCGGCGACGCCGGGGGTGTAAGCCACGGCGAGCTCTTCGCGGTTGGTGATGGGCGCGCGGGTGATGACCTCGATCTTGCCCTTCCACTCTTCGTGCTTTTTGAGTGCGTATTCTTTTTTGTCCATTTTATTATCCAGCCTTTGAAAAAATATACCGTCCGTGCCTCAGATGCTGAGGTGATCGAGGAACTCGCGCAGCGTCTTTGCGGAATTCTGGAGCTTCGTCATTTCCTCGTCCGTGAAATCGATCTCGATGGGTCTGACCGCGCCCTGGATGCCGACGACGGTGGGAACGCTTATGCAAACGTCCTTGATGCCGTAGTAGTCCTGCATGAGCGTGCTCACGCTGTAGATGCTGTGGGTGTCCTTGAGGATGACGCCGCAAAGCTCTGCGGTGAGGGACGCGATGGCGTAGAACGTGGCGCCCTTGAGCTTGATGACCTGCGAGCCGGAGGTGATGACCTGCTTTTCGATCTCCGCCTTATCCAGCATCACGCCGTACTTCTTGCAGTAGGAATCGAGATTCATACCGCCCACCTGAGTGGTGGACCAGACGGCGAACTGGCTGTCGCCGTGCTCGCCGGCGATGAAGCCGTGGATGTTCTTGACGTCCACGCCGATCTTCTCGCCGAGGAGATAACGGAAGCGCGCGCTGTCCAGGACGGCGCCCGTACCGAACACTCTGCCGGTGGGCAGGCCGGTCTCTTTCTGGATGACGTAGGTGAGCACGTCCACGGGGTTGGCGACCACGAGGATCACGCCGCCGTTGTAGTGTTTCATGATGTTGGCGGCAACGTCCTTGGCGATGGAAACGTTCTTGGTCGCAAGATCGAGACGCGTTTCGCCCGGCTTACGGCCCAGGCCCGCCGCGACGACGATGACGTCGCTGTCCGCGATGTCCTCGTACGTGCCGCAGTAGATGTTCATCTCTGCCATGGAAACGAGGCCGTGGCTGATATCCATAGCCTCGCCTTCCGCCTTTGCGGTGTTGACGTCAATGATGACGAGTTCGGATACCATCTTACGGGTGGCGAGCGAGAACGCTATGGTCGCGCCGACCGAACCGGCTCCGATGATGCAGATCTTGGAATGCTTTCTGATAGTGTTTGCGATTTCCGGTGACATTTCTTTTATTCCTTCTCCATACGTTGAAATTATCTACTTGATTCCCCCGTAGATCCCCCGGTACGCCTGTTCCGAATATGACCGACGCGCCTCGGACATTGACCTCCGTCCCTATCGCGCCGATAGCCTATCGTACCGAATGTAGTATACAATAAACAAAAAAATATGTCAAACGATTTATCGCGGGTTATGGCTCCTCGGGTCCCGTAAACGCGGCGGAAATATAAAAAAGCTCCCCCGCGAAGAGCGCCGTAAACGGTCATTCATGCGCAAACTACCGCCCCAAAAACGCTTGCGTCACGACATACCTTCCGCCATCGTCATGCCGTTTCCGACGGCTCGCGCCGTCATTGCGCCGGATATCGCTTCCGCTATCGTGCCGATCAGACCCGACGCCGCGCTTTTTTCCGCCTTCCCCGCCCTTTGGGACGCGCCGTTTCCGATATCCCCGCTCTTACGCCTTTGTCGGGTTTCGTCCGTTTCCGTCAACGTCAACGGCGGCACGCCATAAGGGCGTGCCGCCGCTCCGATCTTTTTTCGCATATCTTTAAGTTATCCGTAAATCGCCCTTTCGCAGCGCGCCCTGCCGCGTTCTTTGTGAAAACGTCACAAAAACACCACCGCGACTATAATGCCGGCGATCACCAGCCCCACGGACGTAAGCAGCGCTATTACCATCGCCGCGACGTTCGCGCTCTTGTCCTCCGGCCCGTCCGCTTTGATGTGTATGCCCGCTATCACCACGAGCGCGAGCTGGCACACGAACCCCTCCGTGAAGGCAAAGAACGTGGCGGCTATGCTGATTATCAGCGCAAAGAGCCCCGCGACGAAACTCTCCGTCGTCATGAAATCGAAGCTCCACTTGACGCAAAACGCAAAAAACACGCTCAACGCCATAAGCAGTATATGGGAAATCGCAAACGCGACGCGCCCGCCCGCCGTCGTCCCGATCATCTTGTTTATGTGCCTCATCAGCAATATACGCCTTTTCATCCTTTCCCCTTTCGCGCGCCGTAGCGGGTGGCTCGACCGTGTACGCGTAAGCCGCCCGCCGCCATACAACGTCGCTTACCTTCCGCGTACTTGACACACGCTCGTCGCACACGCCGCCCACCGCGCGTCCGTTTTGATATCATCATAATAACATATAATTATTCATTAGTCAATACGCTTTTGTTATTTCGCGCCCGTTTTCGCCCTTTCGCGCCGATAGCCTGTCGTACCGAATGTAGTATACAATAAACAAAAAAGAAGTCAAACGTTTTATCGCGGATAGCCGGTCAAAGGCGTGCCGGCATTTACCGTACAATACGACGGAAAAAATATTGTCGCCGCGATCCGCCGCGGATGAAAGATACGTATAATAAAAGATACGGGGTATTAACGAAACGATACCGCCGCGGGAAAAATCCCGCGGCGGTATGCATGCGTTTACGGTGTCATAAAACGTTTCGTTTGTCGTGTATGTGTAATTTATACAATAATTCCAAATGATCCGACGGCACATCGCCGATTATAAAATAATTGACTTTGGGGATATATTTGACGAAAAGCTCGATCAATTTTGTTCCGTTGCCGCTTATATCTATATTTATTGTCTTTCGTTCGGTCGAGCTGTCGTAATAGATCTTGGCATACCATCTGTGAGCACCGAGGTCATAATGAAAAACATGATAATGCAATTCGATCTTACATATTTCGCTATATGGAATCTTTTCCGTTCTTATGAAAAAAACTTTGTAGCCTCGACGTGCTTCGATGCCGTCTGCGCCGAATACGGCTGTTCGCCTGATTGAAATTATCAGAAAAACTATTTCGAGCAATATCGATGCTCCCAATATTACGGCAAGAACAACTAATATTTGCTTCGGTTCTTCAAGATAAGCGTAAATTGCAAGAAACAAGCATACCCCTTCCACGCATGGTAATATAATGCAATAAAATATATCACTAGCATTGATATACACTCTGTTTTTCTTGTCGATATTTTTCATACACTCACCGTTATATATCACTATCTTTTTTGGCCGCTGCTTTTATGATACGTCCTTTTTCTCATTAACGCAACCCGGACGACGTGAACTGTCGGTCTGACCGCGTGACCTGCTACGGTGATAAAAAAATCCCGCCGCGGGGCAGCTCCCCCGCGGCGGTTTGCAGACGCTTACGAATACTGTCAAAAAAGCAACGACGACAACACGTTGCCTATCAGACTTCGGATAACTGCGGACGACAGCGATATCATGCTTTCTTTTGTCGTATACATACTTATCATGTCGCTGCCTGTTCTTTTGATAGCGTCGCCGATCGAGTCGAACGTCTCCGTCCTTAACGTTTTTTGAAGCGCCTTTGAAGCGGCGGTCTTATACGGATTCATATTAAGAACGTTTTCTCCCAAAACATAAGACGACGTGCCGGACAAAATCGTGCTGGCCGCTATCGCAAACCAATCGTTTTTCGTGAACCGCCAATCATTGTTTATACCCGTGGTAATGACACAGTTAACGAAAGTGAGCCCCGCATCGATAAGAGCACTGATAAATGGTTTTACCTCGATCGTACCCAGCAGGCTCGACACCGCTCCGAACGCGCCGTCTATAAGAGCGGTCGTCCAGTCGATCTCGCCGTCGTTCGCCAGGTATTGCGTGGCGGCGGACGTACCGAACGATAAGGCAAACCCCGCCGCGGCTACGGCTATGAACCACAGTAAGTTCCCTTCCGGGTCCGTATAGCTTATCGGATCGTTGAGGCAATACGCGTATAAGTTCAGCCCGTTTACGACGCCCGGTTCCATGTATGCCGGGTCGTCCGCGCTTATGAACCTGCCCGTGCGAGGGTCGTAATACCTCGCTTTGAGGTAGTACAGCCCGGTCTCCGTGTCGTAGTAATACCCGCGGTACCGCAGGGGGTTGAGCGTCCCTATGCCGCCTATGTCTTCCGTAACGGTATGGTTGCCCCACGCGTCGTATTCGTATCTCGCGCGCACGGAACCGTCGCTGCCGTATATGGCGACGACGTCCCCGCGCATGTTGCGGATATACCTGTATACGCCGTTGACGTTCTCTCCGTCCGTGAGCACGAACCCGATCGTGCCGGTGTGGTTGCGGAGAAACGTCATCCGCGCCGTCTTGCCGGACGCCGTGCGCTTTTCGCAGAGTATCTCCCCGCCGACGTACGTGTATTCCGTCGCGGCGGCGCCTTTGCGTTTGTGTGTGCGCAGTCCGTCCGCGCCGTATTCGAAGTGCGTGCTGCCGTAGGACGCGAGCAGTCCGCAGCGCGTCCACTTCAGCGACGCTCCGTTATACGTGACGGGCAGTCCGCCCGAGTATACGATGTCGCGTCCGCCGTATCTCGTCAATACGTCCGTCCCTTGTTCATATTCATACGTCGTCGTCGCGGCGTCGGACGGCACGTCACCCGTCGTATAAGCGGTCTCGCGCACGCTCGTTATGTTCCCGCCCGCGTCATAGGCGAACGTTCGCGTTCTGCCCAGCGCTTCGTTGTCCTCGCGGACGAGCCGCCCGAGCACGTCGTAGGCGTAGCGCGTATGTTTTCCGCCGCGCACCGCTTCGGATATCCTGCCGCAGCCGTCGTAAGAATACGTCTCCGTCTCTTCGTGATGCTCGGTGGGCGACTCCACGCGTACCGTGAGGGACGAGGGACGGAAAGTCGCGGAGTTCGCACCTACGCCCGCGGCGTACGTCATGCTCTCCGTGCAGGCATAACGGTCGTCGAAGCTCGCGTAGACCGATCTGCGCCCGCTCCGTCTTCCGAGCGCGTCGTAAGCGTCCTCGGTGTGGTCGAACGCCGCTCCCGTTACGAGCGCGGTCTTTATCCTGTCGCCCGTGAACGCGTCCGCGACGTCGTACCCGTATTCGACTTCGTAATCGTGGCAGGGCGTGGTGTACTTCTCGACGAATACTCTTCCCGCGCCGTCGCGATCGTATCCGACGCGCGTCCCGTTCCCCGACAGCGACGCGAGCCGCCCGTCATCGTCGTAAGAATACGTGAACGTTACGGGAGACGCGTAAGTGCGGTCGGTCACGTATAGCAGCCTGCCCGCGCCGCCCTGCCCGTACGTGTATTCCGCGAGCGCGGTATACTCCCCGCCCGCTTCGCGGTATTCCCGTTTTATCTCGCGGCCGTACGCATCCGTCGTCTTGCGTACGGTGCCGCCGTACGCGGTCTTTTCCTCGGTGTTTTGCAGCGGCGAACGGGAACGCGCCCTTTCCGTGAGGACGATGTTCCCCGAACGCAGAGCGGTCACGTCGCAATAGTCGTCGTATTCGAACGCATACGTGCCGCCGTTATGCCCCGCGCTCGCGGGCAGCCGGAGAGAATAAGTCAGCGTGTTTTTATCCGGGAGCGAGGAAGAGCGCACTTCGACGGGGCGGCCGAAATCGTCATATTCATATTCCGTCCGCTCTCCGGACGGACCCTCGATATATTCGAGCGTCCCGGACGACGCGTCCCACGCCTCTTTATATACGATCCGTTTCCCGTCCGCATGTTCGGTATGCGCGACGACGTATCTCCCTCCGTCCGAAGAGCGTTCGGTGCCCGTAAAGACGGACTCGCCCTCCGCGGCGAGCATGCGCCCGGTCTCGTTGCCGTAAGCGTCGTATGTCACCGTTTCCTCCGCGCCGGACGCGAACGTGCGGGAAAGGATCTTACCTTTATCGTCGACGACGTAACGGCAAGGCGCGGAAGTTTCGCCCGACTGTCTGTTTACGGTGAACGTCCTGCCGGATGCGTCCCCGCCGCTCGCGTAGACGAACGTCTTTTCGCTGCCGCGGTAAGTCACGGACGCACAGAGCAGCTCCGCGGGATCGTATGTCTCGTCCGAAACGTCCCAGCCGATACGCGCGGATGCGGGGACGACGTGCGCGCACGTCAGATCGTCCGTCCAGAACACGCGCTCGCCCGACCCGGACGCTCCGTGTTCTTGCGTTCTGCGCAGATCCGCGCCCGTGACGGTCAGACGTCTGCCGTCCTCGCGGCAGTCGGTGAGCGCGTACCACGTTCTCGTCCCGTTCGGCAGATATTCGGTCACGGCTCGCCCGCCCGTTTTTGCGGCGACGGCGTCCGTCACGCCCTTTGCGGGGCAGGCGGATATACGTATATCGCGGAATTCCGCCCTGCCCGTCCAGCCGGACAGGAAAAACAACAGACGGTATTTGCCCGTGAGCGGCGCGTCGATACTCGCGGAAAGTATCTGTCGGCCGTCGAAGCCGAGATCGGCGTACAGCGCGGGCGACTCCGCGTCTCCCGTAACTCCGAACGATGCGATCGCGCCCTCCTCGCGCCGCGTTACGTCCGTTATCCGCACTTCCGCCGTGACGACCAGCCTTTCGCCCGGCGATACGTCCGCCGAAAACTCGTCCGACTCGAATATCGTGACGGAAGGCGACGAGAGATCGACCGTACGGCGCTCCGAGCCGTCCACCGTCACTTTCTTTCCGCCTTCCCCGAGCACCGTCAGATAGGCGTTATACCGATCGGCGGACACGAAACGCACGCCAGGCGCGTCGTCCGAGTCCTCGTAGTTCGCGATGAATTTCCCGTCATCCGCGAAAGCGTATATCTCCGTTTTATAAGGCGTGGTCCTGCCGTATCCGTATCTTGCCACGCGGGTATACCGCCCCGCATACTCCGCGCTTATGCCGCTTATATCCCGAACGGTATGCGTCCGTCTGCCGTAAACGGAGAGAAAAGCGCTCGTCGCCCGCCCTTCGGAATATCCGAACGACAAAGAGGGCTCGTACAGTCTGCCCGCCGAAACGAGCATACCGTCCGAATACGTATACTGCGAGATACCGCCGTCGGCGTCCTTTATCTCGGTCACGTCCGCGCCCGACAGACCTATCTCGATCGTTTTGCCGTCCGGGCGAAGGACGGATATGCTCGAAGCCGTACGCTTTATCTTCGCCGTTCTTCCCTCGCCGTCCGTGACGGAGACGAGCCTGTCGCCTTCATAACCGAACTTCGCCGTGACCGCGACGTCTCCTTTCTCGTCCGTTATTTCGGTCAGACGATGATATCCGCCGTAGAGCGAAAACACGAGCGACGTGCCTTTATCGTCCGTTATGCGCAGACGATCGGCTTCTTCATACATCAGCAGTCCCGTTCCGCTCCGATCGCAATAGACTTTCCGTCCGCCGAACGTCCCGGACGGCGCGAACGTATGCCGCGCGAAGTTCTCGTCCACATATATATACGCATTCCCGAGCCCGTATACGTATCGTTCCGCGTCCAGCTTCCAGCCGCGCAGCCCGGAAAGGCTATCTGTCTCTCCTCTTCTGCGGTCGTTGTATACCAACGTAAGCGAAAGCGGCAGCCTCGCGCCGGGCAGAGAGAACAGCCGTTTTTTGAGAATGAAATGCCCGTCGTGCAAATTAAGCGCGGCGTCGCCCGCGCTCGTACGGAAATTTTCGAAAGCGCCGTATCTGCCCGTTTCGTCATAGCTCGACATGCCCTCGTATACCGTTATCTCTTGCGTCGTCGTTACTCCTTCGTAGGATACGGTCACCCGGGTATCGCCGAGCGAGAGCACCTCTTTATCCACGGAATAGTCCTCCGTCTCCCTTACCGTGCCGTCCGAGTATTCGACATTTATCACCATCCCTTTTCCGTCGAATCTCTCGCCGTCCCCATATGCCGTACGCGCGGGCGGCTCGGACACGATCAACCGCACTGCCCTTGCTTTCTCGTATTCTATCATGACGCTACGGGTGGCCGCGAACTTGTCCGTATCGGTAGATCCGCTCACGGGAGAGAGCAGGAACCCCGCGTTGCCCGTCGCCGCGTATATCTCGCCCAACGGTATCTCGTAATTTCCGTGTACGGGACTGACCGTACGAGAAAATCCCGTTTTCGGATAACTTTTCACGATGAACTTCGGATTATGCGAAACTCCGTCCGAATCTTCCAACGTCAACACGCACCGCACGAGCGACGTCGGATTAATGCCCAGCGATCCGAGCAATCCGGGCAGATCGACTTCGCCCACCGCGTGTTGCTCCGTGCCGTTCTTTATGCCGAGATAGGGATCGTCCGGCAATATCACGGGCATGCCGTTATATAAGAACATCGCTTTGAGCGTGATGAACTCCGATCCGTCCGCATATACGATCCCGCTCTCCGACGACCTGTCGGCCGTGACGGATACTTCCGTGTTTTCTTTCATCCCTTTCGTCGTTTTTTCTCTTCCGCCATCCTCCGCGCCGCATGCGGCACCGTCCGCGATATTCCTGTTCTCTGTCTGCTCGCCGTTTTCATTCGACTCCGAACGGTCGTCCCGCCCGAAAAGTTCGGAGAACATATCGAGCTGACGCATGCCGCCCGTCGCTTTTTTCGCCGCTTTCGTTCTTTTTTCTTTCAATTCGCGCCTCCACGGTATAATAGAATATTTGTTCCATTATAATAAAACGGTAATGTGGATAACAGTGTGTCCACATTACCGTAAAACGTGCGAAAATTTATAAATTTTTTTTCAAGAGATCCGTTTTCCGCGCGATATGACGCGGAAAGCATGCGGGAGCGGGAAACGCGGTAAAAAAGAAGCGCACCCCGAAGGGTGCGCGGAGATTCAGATAACGGGTTTTTTGGGCTTGTCGAAGGAGCTGCGCACGATCTCGCCGAAGAAGAGCGTGTGGTACTCGCGACCCACGTACATGTCCCGCGCGATGGTGGGATTGAGCTTGCTCGCGTGCATGTCGGCGGCGTAGACCACCTTGCACTCCAGCTGCACGGGGCATTCGGCGATGCCCACGGACTTGACTATCTTCGCGGGGACGGGAACGAACCCGAACTCCTTGAACTTGTCGTACTCGCGCCCGGACATGTTGGAGCAACGCAGGAGCTGGCTGGACATCTCGTTGGTGGGGATGTTGACGACGAAGCTCATGTTTTTGGATATCAGCTCGTGCGAATACTTTTTCTTACGCACGGGAAGCACGAACACGTCGCGGTTCCACATACGGCCGATAGTGCCCCAACGCGTGTTCATGATGTTGACCTTGTCGCCCGTACCGCAACTCACGAACACGCCGCCCATCTTAATGGCGTTTATTATTATATTTCTCTGTCTGTCGGTCATTTTTCTTCACTCCTTATCCTCTTTAATATTACCATCAATGACATATAATGTCAAGTAAAACCGCACCGAAAGCGGGCTGCGCATTAAACGCCCGTTTAACGCCCGTCACGTCAGAGGCGAAGTCCTGGGCTTGTTCATGCGACGCGGATAACCCGCGGGCGTGCTTTTCACCTTGCGTATGACTATCAGGCGTCTGGACATGTCCCCGGGCGTCAGATCCTTCACCGTTTCCACTCTCCCGCCCAGCATTCCGATCGCGCGCTCCGCCTCCTTCAGCTCGGCGTCGTCCGGCGTCTTGTACGCGACGAACGCCCCGCCTTTTCGTACGAAGGGCAACGCGTACTCCGCCAGCGTTACCAGCCTCGCCACGGCGCGCGCCGTCACCGTATCGAACGCCTCACGCTCGGGAAAGTCCTCGATGCGCGTATGCACCGCGCGTATGCCCTCCAGCCCGAACCGCTCTATCACGTGCTTCAGATAATCCACCTTCTTCCGCACGCTGTCGATGAGCGTCACGTCGCACTCCGGCTTTTCGTTCTTGATGACCAGCCCGGGGAACCCCGCGCCGCTGCCGATGTCCAGCACCCTGCCGCTTATGTACGGCAGCCCCAGCTTACTGTCTTCTATATGCTTCACCATATAGTTCTCGTAACCCTCTATCGCGGTCAGGTTGACCTTGGCGTTATACGCTTCCAGCACTTCGTACAGCTCTTTGTAATCGATCTTTTTGCACATAGTCATTTATTCTCATTTATTCGGATTTTTATAATAATAAAAAGTAATAGAGGGTGTGGATTTGTGGATAACCGCCCGAAAGCACAATATGTTGTGTTTTTCTCCCTCTCCCCTCTCACGATGTTGTAAAAAGTTATCCACCGACATTTAAGAAACGATGCACTTTCCGTCCCTTTCCCTTGTGCACAATCCCTTTCCCGTTTCCTCGTTCTTTTATTTCCCGAACGCCCGTTTCGTCAGTATAATTGAAGTTATGCACAAGTTATGCACATGTTGTTAACATAGCGCAGACCTGCCGCCAAACAAAAACACCCGCGTTTTTGTTTGGCTGGGCTGCGCTATGTAATTCCCGCATCTGCGGGATCTTTTTCGCTCTGGCGCCCGAAATTTCCCTCGCCGCCGTGAGGCAGGCTTCGGGGACGTGCGGCGCATATTTGCGTTTTATATTGCGCAAATATGCGCCGTACAAATTTCGGGCGTCATCATCGAAAAATCTCGC
>ERZ1106922.460-NODE-460-length-12155-cov-173.445455_pt1 | contig 12155 bp, 8 predicted proteins | sample MGYA00403656_ERZ1106922 | MGnify/ENA primary metagenome ERZ1106922 (study PRJEB35170, sample SAMEA104062453) | human gut metagenome | biome: human gut; feature: human-associated habitat; material: faeces | place: Denmark | collected 2012-10-12 ... | reverse complement strand
ACAAGAAAAAAGAAAATTTTTTGAAGAAAATTCTACAAGTGGCATATCTTTTGAAGACGAGTAAACATAGGGGAAACAATCAAACAGCAAGTTCGTAAAATCTTATGTAAAAAGGCATTGGAGAGATCTAATGCCTTTGCTTATAATGAAAGAATTTAAGGGAAAGATAGTTTCTTTACTACAAAATCTTTGGCGATTATACGAAGTAATGGTTGACTGTATTTTTACTTTGTGATATAATTATTATGTGTTATGGAACATAGAACAAGACAAGGAGGTCTTATATGGCAAAGAAAAACTTTAACAGCCAAAGCAAGGAAAAAGATGCTTTGGGTAAGTTAATTTCTAAATCACGTGTCAAAAAAGGATTCTCCTTGCGTAAATTTGCTGAAAATATTGGATTATCGCCTTCTAATATGACTTATATAGAAAACGGAACAAATGCGCCGACGGCAGAAGTGTATGAGAGAATATTGAAAGAATTAAAACCCGGAAAAAAAGAAAAAAACAAAATGGATAGACTCTTTTGTCTGGTGCGTAAAGTTCCGACCCCGGAGGTCTGCCAAGTTATTTTGAATAATTATGAGTTAGGAGAAAGAATAAAAAGTATAGGCGATACGGTGTTAACGACAGAGCAGTTAAACATGGTAGAAAAATTATTTAAATCATTTGGCAACACTCCATGCAAATAAATCTAATACGATTGCTAAGTAAAGTAGAGAGGGGGGATAATTAAAATGAAAACTTATTACATGAAAATACGAGATAAATATATCAAAGAAGTGCGCGACGGTGTAAAAAAGCATGAATATCGTTTAGCGTCTCCGGACAGGAAAGCTGTTCGTGTTGGTGACAATATCATCTTGATATCAAATACAGATAAGAAATCATATGTTAGGACGACTGTTAAAAGGATAACAACGTACAGAGATTGGAAAGAAGCTTTAGAGAAGAACTGGCAAAATGATTTTAAGAATTTGTATTCTACTTTGGAGGAGGCCTTGAAGGAATGTTATAGGTTTTATCCCAAAGATGAAGTTGATAAATATGGCATCATATCTTTTGATATTGAACCTTGCTATGTCGATTGTTGCGATGCGACGGTTTTATTAGATACCAACATTGTAATTAAACGTGAAAGTATAAATAATGTGTCGTTCGAGGTTGTAAAATTATTTAATTGGTTTGAAAAGAAAAGCGTTGCTTATTATGTTCATAGCAGTAGCAAGGAGGAAATCTCTACATATCAAGATAGCACGATACGAAACAATCTGGCGTTGAAATTAAATTCCTATAATGAATTACCACGTTTTCCTACTGTTTCTGATGAGATTTTGGAAAAAATGTTGTTACAATTTTCTGATGATGCTAATGGGCAAATCGACAATAAGTTATTAAAGGAAGTTTATAGCGATAATGTAGGGTTGTTACTTACCGATGATAAATTAATGCTTAAAAAAGCAGAGATGTTGTATATGCGGGATAAGGTGATGATGTCTTCGGAGTTGTTGGCAAAGTTTGAATCTAAATTCCCAAAGAATATCGAGTATAAAATGCTTGCCGTAAAATTAGTAAAATTTGAAGATGTGGATTTGAATGATACTTTTTTCGACTCGCTACGTGAAGATTATGAGGGACAGAAATTTGATCAATGGTTTAAGAAAAAAGGGAAAGAATCGGCATATGTTTTTGAAGACAAAGACGGTTTAAAGGGCTTTTTGTATTTGAAGATAGAATTGCCAAGTGAACCTGACTATCTGAAAATAACACCGGTTTTATCTTCTAAAAAAAGATTAAAAATCGGAACATTTAAGATAGATTCTTCCGGGTTCAGACTTGGTGAGCGGTTTTTAAAAATAATTTTCGATAATGCTTCTAAAAATGCTGTTGACGAAATATACGTCACACTATTTGAAGACAAAAGAGATGATGTGATTCGGTTAAAATCATTATTGGAACAATGGGGATTTGTCAGATACGGATATAAAAATGCAAATCACGAACTTGTTCTTGTAAAAACGATGAAAGAATATAGGAATGAGTTATCTCCGAAATTAAATTATCCTTTAGTAAAAACAAAGGCAGATATTTATATCCTTCCGATTAAAGCCGAATATCATACTGACTTATTTCCAGATAAGATATTAAAAAATGAGGATATGCATCTTTATGAAGAAAATCTGGCGCATAGGTATGCTATTGAAAAAATATATTTAACAGGTGCGTTTAATATCAAAGCAAAACCGGGCGACCTAATACTTGTATACAGGATGAGTGATAAATGGTATAAGAATTACTCTTCTGTAATAACAGGCTTAGCAATCGTGCAAGAGATTGTGGCAACTAAAGACGTGGAAGAATGCATTAGTTTATGCAAAAACCGTTCGATTTTTAATGAACCAAATATCCGTGCTCTTTATAGAAGGTGTCCGACAGTAGTAAAAATATTGGATTTTACCACATTTGAAAACCCCGTTACCTTACAAAAGTTAAGGGAACTTGGAGTTGTGGATGCGACATCTGGACCAAGACCGTTTACGGCCGTAACAAAAGAACAATTTGAAACTATTTATAAATTAGGAATAGAGGAGTAAAAATGAAAAAGAAAATATTAATATCCATCAACCCCGAGCATGTGCAAAATATTATTAAAGGTATCAAGAAGTACGAATATAGAAAAATTGCGGCCAAACAAGATATTTCTTCCATCATCATTTACGAAACTACTCCCGTAAAAAGAATTGTTGCCGAAGCAGAAATAATAGACGTTTTAATGTATTCGCCTGAAGAATTGTGGAAACTTACAAAGGAAGAATCGGGCATCAGCAAAGAATTCTTCGATGAGTATTTTGAGGGAAAAGGAATTGCTTACGCTTATAAGTTAGGCAAAATTAAGGTTTATGATGAGCCTAAAACTTTATTAGAATACGGCATTAAAGCCGCGCCGCAATCCTTCGTATACATTTAAATAAATATGAAACGATGTATATTTTGTGGGAGCGACTCTTCCTGCTCAAAAAGCGTAGAACACATAGTTCCGGAATCATTCGGGAATAAGAGTTCTATTCTTCATAAAGGAATTGTCTGCGATAAATGTAATAATTATTTTGCGCGAAAGGTAGAGTAGCCTTTTTTGGAATCCGAGCCAATAAGAAAATTAAGACAAGAGTTGCAATTAACGAATAAGAAAGGAAAAACCATTGAAGAATATCAATATCCTAAAATTGGAGAAAATCAAGTAAAACAAATCTCTGACAATATTTTTTTAATCTATTCTACTGACGAAAAGACAGAAACAGAACTTGAAGCATTGGTTCAAGAATATCAACAGTATTTATTGCAAAGTGATAGGTTGCTTTTGGAGGACAATATATACCTATCAAGATTATTGGCGAAGATGGCATTAGAGTATTTTGTATACCGGTGTGGGCAAACACCAGAAGTATGCGATTACATTTTAGAAGATGACATATTTTCTTCAATAAGAAGTTATGCGAGATATGGAGAACGAAAAATTTGGCCATATTCAGTTAGGCGAATATATGCGAGAGATGAGTCTTATAAAGGTGATGTGTTTAGTTCAATTAGTTGGGAAGCGGACTTTCTTTTTACCGAATTAGGAGAAGTTTATTTTGTAATTGCTATGCACGGAATCGAGTATGCAATAAATCTTGGCGGGCCATTTATTGAAGGATATGAATTTTGGTTAAAAAACAATAAAAATAAAAGCCCATTGTATATTTCGAACGAAATAAAGAAAGGTGACTATAAAAAGTATTTAGATAAAATTGCTTCAAGTAAAGAAAAGAAATCTGTCTATGAATTTGAAGCAAAAAAGGAGAACGACAATGACAAATAGATATAATTATGAAGTAATGTTTGACGATAAATCAATAGATGTCAGTAAGGAAGTTAGCCTTGTTTGATCGATAGCAAATTCTTTGCGTGGTGCTTATACTTCCGATAAGTATAAGGAAGTAATTATACCTATGGTTATTATTCGTCGTTTTGAATGTGCTTTGGCGGAGAAAAAAGATGCCGTTGTTGCTAAATATAAAACGAACCCTAATTTGCCTGCCGCTCTTTTGTGCCAGGTATCGGGTTATCCTTTTTATAACACAAGCGAATTTACACTTGCAAAATTATTAAACGATAGCGATAATATCGCGAGTAACTTTCAAAGTTATATCGAAGGTTTCTCCGCAAACGTGCAAACCATTATAAACAATCTGGATTTTACAAAACAAATCGAAAAGATGGATAAAAACAATCGTCTTTATAGCGTTGTTAAAAAGTTCTCCGAAATAGACTTTAACCCTAAATCTGTTGACGGTATGAAAATGGGATATATCTTCGAGGATATTATCCGTAGATTTTCAGAAAACGCCGAGGCTGGTGACCACTACACACCGAGAGAAGTTATCCGCTTACTTGTAAATATTTTGCTTGCAGAAGGTTGTGATGATTTGCTTACCGAAGAAGGCAAAGTCGCAACAGTATTAGATGCGGCTTGCGGTTCGGGCGGCATGCTTTCAACTACTTATGACTTTTTACGCAGAAAAAATCCGCAAATTGACGTTCGTCTTTTCGGTCAAGAAATTATAGACAACTCTTACGCTATCTGCCTTGCCGATATGATGATAAAAGGACAAGATACCAAAAACATAATGGGCGGAGAAAAAGTTGCTAATACTTTAAAAAACGACTGTTTTCCTAACCAAAAAATGCGTCTTGTTATTATGAATCCGCCGTTTGGTACACCTTGGGGCGGGAAGGATGCTCCCGAGGGGCAAGAGAAAGCTGTTCGCGACGAATTTAAGACAGGTGGGCGATTTGAACATGGTTTGCCGGGAACAGGTGATTCTCAATTATTGTTTATGCAACACGCTATCAATAAGTTGGACGACAAACTTGGCCGGGCGGCTATTATTTCAAACGGATCGCCTTTGTTTGCGGGCGGAACGACGAGTGGCGAAAGCCAAATCCGTAGATGGATGCTTGAAGAAGATTTAATCGAAGCGATTATTGCTCTTCCTTCGCAGCTTTTCTATAATACGGATATTGGAATTTATGCGTTTATTCTTTCTAAAAATAAGCGCCCTGACCGCAAAGGGAAAGTGCAACTTATCAATGCCGTTGATATGTGGAAACCACTTCGTAAATCGCTCGGCAAAAAGCGCCGTGAAATAGATAAAGAAAGTATGTCGGCAATCGTAAAACTTTACGCCGATTTTGCGGAAAATAAATATTCTAAAATCTTCCCAGTTGAAGAGTTTATGTATAAAGAATACGCTGTATATCAACCCCTTCAAAGAAAGGCGGTATTAAATAGCGAAAAAATAGAAAAACTCCGTACAAGCGCTTATTTTACGGCAAATTCTTCGATATTCAACGAAACAGAGTTTGAAGAATTAAAAGAAATGAATCCCCGTGAAGTCAAAGATGAAAAGAAATATCAAAAATACATAGCCGGTCAAAAATTTACTGGCGACGTGCTTTCTGTCTTGGAAGAAAATAAGTCAGACAAGGTTTTTATGGATTATAACGAGTTTGAAAAACACTTAAAATCTTTACTGTCAAAGGTCGAAGGCTTTTCAGCAAGCCGTTTAACGGGAATTGCTATGGTATTATCTGAAATAGATAAAACTGCGGTCGTTCAAAAAGATAGAAAAGGTAAAAACATTATTGACGTTACGACGAAAGATACCGAAATCATCAAACTTACGCAAGACGTTGAAGAATACTTTAAGGCGGAAGTTTATCCCCATGTGCCTGATGCTATGTGGTTTTACGAGTTTGATGAAAGTAAAAAAGAAAGCTCTACGAATAAAGAAAAGAAAGGGGCTGAGTTCCCTTTTACTCGTTTTTTCTATGAATATAAAGCACCTGAAAAAGCGGATGAATTATTAAAAGAGTTTATGGAACTTGAAAAATTATTAACAGCGAAAATCGCTGAATTACAATAAGCGAGGTTGATTATGGTAGAACAAATGAAACCAAGCGGAATTGATTGGATAAAAAATATTCCTATATCTTGGAATATAAACAAAGTAAAATATTTGGCAACTGATTCAAACACCTTATTTTTAGACGGTGATTGGATTGAAAGTGATGTCATTGAAGATTCGGGGATTAGATATCTTACAACAGGAAATGTTGGCACAGGCTATTATAAAGATCAAGGAAGTGGATATATTTCTCAAAAAACTTTTGACGAATTACATTGTTTAAAAGTAGTCCCTGGCGACCTTATGATTTCTCGATTAAATGAACCTATTGGAAGAGCTTGTATCGTACCCGATGGCGAAAACTTTTATGTTGTTGCTGTGGATAATGTAATTTTACGTCCAAATAAAGAATATAACAAAAAATTTATAATGTATGCTATGAATACTGATGGTTACGCTGAATACGGTAACATAATTGCTCGTGGAGCGACTATGTCAAGAGTTAGTAGAAGTCAACTTGGTCAGTTTTGGATTGCATATCCCGATATGAATGAACAAAACTTAATAGCAGACTTTTTAGATAAGCAATGCGGTATAATTGACGAAATTATTAGCGATTTGGAGAAACAAATAGAAATTTTGCAGAAATTTAAAAAGTCGTTGATATTAGAAACAGTGACAAAAGGCTTAAATAAAAACGTGCCGATGAAACCAAGCGGTATAGATTGGATTGGCGATATCCCTGCCACTTGGGATATAAAACGGATTAAAGATGTTTCAAAAATGCAAACAGGAACAACTCCGCCTAATAATGAAGGTGTAAATATCGACGGTGATGGTGTCAATTGGTTTACACCTGGTGACTTTATAGACGGCTCTATTGAATTATTAAATTCTGAAAAGTTTGTAAATGATGAAACTATACAAAGGGAATCTATAAAAATTTACCCCAAATATTCTATACTATTTGTTGGTATCGCATCCATTGGCAAGCTTGGATACTTTGAAAATGCTTGTTATAGCAATCAACAAATAACTGCCATTAAGACTAATAATATGGAAAATAGTAAATTTATTGCTTATTCATTAATGGCTTCTATGGATTATACCAAAAGTAATGCTTTATACACAACAGTTCCGATAATCAATAACGCTTACTTAGGTGTTATTAAAATTCCTTTTCCTAAAGAAAAGGAACAAAAAGAAATAGTTTTTTATCTTGATAAAAAGTGCTTACAAATTGACGAAATAGTTAAAGGCAAGAAGGAACAGTTAGAAAAGATTAAACAACACAAAAAATCGCTTATATACGAATATGTTACGGGTAAAAAGCGTGTAAAGGAGGCAACAAATGGCAATTAAAAGCGGGCAATTGAAAGAAAAAAAAGATTATCAAAAATATATTCTTGAAGCATTATCCGAAGATAACGGCTATCAAATTCGTCCGGCAACCGCTTTTAGTGCCGGCTATGGTATAGATGTGGATGTTTTGTTTGCTTTTTTAGAAGATACGCAAAAAGAAACGCTTATCCGTCTTGAAAAGCTGTATAAGGACAAGACAAAAACGACTATTCTTAATTACATAAATAACGAAATTAACAAGAAAAATCGTTGTCTGTTAGACGTGTTGAAACACGGCGTAGAATTTGATAACGGCGCAGTGTTGCATCTTATGTATCGTCAACCGGCTACTTCCTTAAATCCTAAAGCGGAAGCATTGTATCAAAAGAACGTATTTTCCGTGATGGAGGAAGTTTACCATAAAGATGACGAACGAATTGATCTTGTTATTTTCTTAAACGGTATTGCTATTTTTACTTTTGAGTTGAAATGTAATACAAGCGGACAAAACTATGAAGACGCTATCCGCCAGTATAAATATGAGCGTGACTTTACCACAAGATTGTTAAAGTTTAAGGCCGGTTGTCTTGCGCACTTTGCTATGGACTTAAATGAAGTCTATATGTGCACCAATCTTAAGGGTAAATCTTCTTTCTTCTTGCCATTTAACAAGGGATGTGGGTATGGTATTCATTCGGGGAAAGGCAATCCGCATAACGAAAACGGCATAAATGTTTCGTATATGTGGGAAGATATCTTAAAGAAAGACACCGTTCTTTATTTGATTGATAAAATTATTTTCTTACAAAAGGAAATGAAAAAAGATCCTGATACGGGGAAAAAGACAACTTCTGAAACATTAATTTTTCCACGATATCACCAATTTAACGCTGTTCGTAAGATCGTAAACGATATTATTGAAAACCACACGGAAAAGAATTATCTGATCGAACATTCGGCGGGTAGTGGGAAAACGAACACTATTGCTTGGCTTGCCCACCGTTTAGCATCTTTGCACGATAAGGAAAATAATGTTATATTTGATACCGTTTGCATTATAACTGACCGTATCGTTGTTGACCGTCAATTACAAGATGCCGTGCTTTCGCTTGAACATAAGGCAGGACTTATCAAGGTTATGGACGAAAAATGCACTTCTTCCGATCTCGCCACTGCTCTGAACGGCAATACGAAAATTATCGTTACTACAATCCATAAGTTTATGTATATCCGTGACCTTGTGGAAAACATGAAAGATAAAACGTTTGCGGTAATTATAGACGAAGCACACTCTTCCACCGCAGGCTTGGCAATGGAATCAGTTACCTATGCGCTATCAGAAAGCAGAAAGTTGAGCGATGCCAAAGTGCTCGATGTTGAAGAATCTGATATATCTATGGCAGATGTTATTGAAGATGAAATCGCTCGTAGTGGTAAACAACCTAACGTATCTATGATAGCATTTACGGCAACACCTAAACCTACCACTTTGCAGTTGTTTGGATGCTTAAACGAAGAAGGTAAAAAGGTTGCTTTTGACTTATACTCAATGAAACAAGCAATCGAAGAAGGATTTATTATCGACGTTTTACAAAACTATGTTACCTATAAAACATATTTTGAATTAAACAAGGCGATTGAAGATGACCCTGAACTTGAGACGATTGCCGCAAAGCGCAAAATTGCAAAATATATAGAGTTACACGAAACGAATATCTCTCAAAAGGTAGAAATTATTATCGAGCATTTCAAAAACAATGTTATGAAAGAGCTTGGGAATAACGCCAAGGCGATGGTTGTGACTTCTTCTCGCCAAGCGGCTGTTAAATATAGAAATGAATTCGTAAATTACGTTAATAAGCACGGTTATGAAGGGATTCACGCTCTTGTTGCTTTTTCGGGGACGGTTAAACTTGACGGAAAAGAATACACCGAAACGGTTATGAACGGCATATCTGAAGAAGAGTTGCCTGAAGCATTTGATAGCAGCAATTATCAAGTATTGCTTGTTGCTAATAAGTATCAAACGGGATTTGACCAAAAGAAACTTTGTGCTATGTATGTTGATAAAAGATTGCGTGGAGTTGCGGCGGTACAAACACTTTCTCGCTTAAACCGTATTTGCGCACCGTATGATAAAAAGACTTTCGTGCTTGACTTTAAGAACGAATACGACGATATTCAAGAAGCATTTGCTCCTTATTATACGGAAACGGTGCTTGCGGAAACAATTACTCCGTCCGATATCCGTGCCGTAGAAGCGCAAATTGACCAATATAATTTCCTTGATTATGACGATATAACCGATTTCAACGAATATTTGTATCAAGAAAAGCGTACTTCAAAAGACAAGGCAAAAATGTGGTCATTGCTTGATAGTTCATTGCAGATAATCAATAAAAACACGGACATTGTTAAGTTAGAAATTCGCGCTACGATTAAACGCTTTATCAGATTTTATAGTTTCTTAATTCAAGCAACATGTTTTGAGAGCGTGGACTTGCACAAAAAGTATAACTTTTTAACATATCTTGTTAAAGAAATTGAGGTCGGCGGTGGAGGGAACGACTTTGATATAGCAGATAAAATCACGGCATCTAACTTCCAACAAAAAAAGACGGGCGAAGCAACTTTTTCCGTTGAGTCCGAACACGACGTCGCTTTGCCTAAACCTAATCCGGTCTTCATTGATGAAGCAGTGAAGAAAAAATTATCGGAAATCATTGACGAAATAAACGCTTCATACAATAAACACTTTGATGTTGACGTTGCGACAAAGGCGGCTTTTCAAATGAGAGATATTCTTTTGAAAAACGGGCATTTGAAGGATAGCGCACGTAGCAACACGCTCAAAGATTTTAAGTTCGCTTATTTTGATGCTGTTCAGGAGGCTCTTATCGAAGGATATGAGCAAAATCAAGACTTCTTTGCTCTTCTTCTCGATAACGATGAACGAAAGCGTGAACTGATGCAAGTATTTCTTGAAGATGTTTATAATGTTCTAAAAGAAGAATAGGACTTTAAATATATAATAAAAACACTCATTGAGCGGGCATATATAAGATAGAATGTTGGCTTATTGAGATACGATTTTAGAGTAAAACCGGCTAAAAATTAAATAATCAGGATAGAAATCCGTGCGAAGATCGTGCCTACTTAGGCGGCCGAAATCGCACGGATTTTTTTGCGAAAATTCATTAAAAATTTTATAAACCGGTTGCAAAACAAAAGCTTGCGTCCTTGGGAATATAGAGGGGTAATTTTCGCGAAAAAAGTTATCGTAGAAAATAAAATTTTTAAAGATACAGTCAACTTTTCTATTTTTGTGTCCTTGGTTAAGTAGAAATTTTTTGTAAAATTTTTGTGAAATACCCCAACAAACGGCTCGTAACTTTCCAATTATAGTGAGGGGGGGTAAAAAACTTTTGCAAAACACCCCCGCAAAACGTCTTACTAATGTCCATATATGAAAGAGAGATAATTTATCTTCCGTGGACTCGTAAGAACAAAAACGGAGAAAAAAATAAAAAGAAGGAGGCAGAAAATGAAGTCGGATACAAGTTGAAAATGGTTTTTTCAAGAGTGTTTTTCAGTGCATAACGTAGAGAAAACTTTGGAATCAAACAGGAAGCAAAACAGGTGGTTTATGAGCAAAGTGTAGCACACTATACTTTGCTTTGCAAAATAGTGTGCTCTGCGAGGCTGTGAATCCACTGATAAAAACAGTCGTCGGAGGAAATTCTACACACTTTGCTCAATGAGAATAAAAACAAATTTCAGGAGGAAAATCATCATTTCATATTTAGTGTGCCATATGGAGAAATACCATAAACAAGACGTCGCGCCTATCGAAAAGGAAAACGAACGGGACGAAAATTACGAAGCGTCAAATCCACAGATAGACACCGAGCGAACAAGAAACAATTATCGCTTCACGCCATATTTCGGAAAGACTTACACGGAATTCATAAACGGCAGGATTAAAGAGTTAGGCTTATCCCCACGTAAAGACGCGGTCGTTATGAATTCGTTCGTGTTAGGTTCGGATAAAACTTTTTTCGACGGTTTAGCCAAAGTCGAACAGTATAACTTTTTCTCGGACTGCTACAAATTCTTTGCGGAACGTTACGGTGAAGAAAATATTATCGCAGCGGTGGTACATAACGACGAAACAACCCCGCATATGCACTTAAACCTAATGCCTGTAACGAAAGACGGTAGGCTTTGCAGTAAACAACTTTTCGACAAACCGCAACTACAACAATTACAAACGGATTTTTACGAGGAAGTCGGAAAGAAATACGGCTTGCAGCGCGGCAAAGAAGGCAGTCAGAAGAAACATCTTTCTACCGCTGAGTATAAAGCAAAAAAGATAATTGAGCAAGCGGAAGCCATACGAGAAGAAAATCAGGTTTATGCGGACGCTATAACCGAAGCAAAAAGCGGGAATATTCCACGGAAGCGCGGAAAGTTGCAGGAACAAGTGATTGCTTTAACGGCAGACAATGCCGACCTTTCAAAGAGGCTTACGAAATCTATGGACGAAACGCTCGAATATGCCCGAAAAGCAGAAACCCTGCAAAAGGAAAAGGATAAGAACGAAAAGTATATCCACGCAGGAAAAACTTTGGCAAGAATTGCACCTAACACCTATCGGGGAATAACTTACGGTATGAGTTCGGTCGGACTGTTCTTTTCGGCGTTCGCAGATTTCTGCACACCTTCCGTTCAAAGCCAAATACCGCTGTTGCAGAAAATAGAGCAAGAAATGCAGGAAGAAAAAGAACGCTATGAGTGGCTAAACGGCAAAAGCGCCAATCTTGGTTTCACAGAATTAGAAAAAAAGGCTTCAACTCTTACAGAAAT
>ERZ1106922.457-NODE-457-length-12259-cov-4.393969_pt1 | contig 12259 bp, 7 predicted proteins | sample MGYA00403656_ERZ1106922 | MGnify/ENA primary metagenome ERZ1106922 (study PRJEB35170, sample SAMEA104062453) | human gut metagenome | biome: human gut; feature: human-associated habitat; material: faeces | place: Denmark | collected 2012-10-12 ... | reverse complement strand
GTTAACGACCGCGGCGGGGAGCCGCTCGATACCTGGCGCGAGATGATGGCGAAAAATGATGAGGTGCGTCAAAACATCATCCCACTCAGTAAGCAGTACATGACGCCTGAGGCGGCGCAGGCTGATATCGAGAATATCCCGGAGGGCAGCACAACCTATGTCCGCAGCCAGGACGGCTCTGCGTTGGCTGATGAGTATATGAACGTGACCGGAACGTTACAGGCTACTGGCCGCCGGATGCCATCTCAGCAGGCCATCGACCAGGTTAATAACGAAATCGAAGTTATTAACGATACTGTCCGGCAGGTCGTTTTTGATGGTACCGATGATATCTATTATTCCGTTGCTGACAAGGAGGGAAATATTGTCGGGGTAGTACGTCGCAGTCCCACCGGACGGGCTGTAGTGGAGTATAAAAACCATGCTATTGCTGATCTGCCGCTTGATGGAATTTTTTTAACTGATGAAGACGGTACGATAAAATTTGCTGCGTATGACGGGGAAGTTTTATCCGGTACAGGGTTTTCTCAACGGCAATATACTATTACTCATTCGGATGAGTTTTCATTTGTGCTGTCTGATATCGACGGCAATATTGGAATGGCAGTCGATAAAAAAGGCCGGAACCTTGCTAAAGAAACGACTTCGGACAGTCAGTCAGCACTGATAACTCATGCCTCTGCACTATCTGCAATTGCCGGAGTGGTCGCAAACACTTTCCGTGTGTCTAATAACCAGCGCCCACGCAAAAAGCTGAATATCTATATCATCTATGGGCAGAGCTATTCTGTAGGCTCTGATTCTGAGCGTCGCCTGAGCATTCAGCAGTATTTTGATAACCTGACGCTGGGAACAAATCCTCGCGGACAGAATACCGGTTCAACATCTCCAGAGTACACATTCAGTCCGACTGGAGGGGAGATACTGTTTCCATTGATTGAATCGGGTACTGAATCACCTGTATCCGGTTTAATTAATACGCTGAAATGGCTCCACAACGAAACTATGGGGGTGGAAAATGACACGGGGCACCTGTTTGCCGGGGCGGCAACCGGGGTTTCAGCAGTGTCGATTGAGCAGTTAAGTGAGGGCGCCGACCCGGAGCGCTATAATCGCCTGCGTACCGCCCTGAGTGGGTTTGCCAATGCTGCGGCCGCAGCCGGTTATGATGCCTGTGTTGCGGGAGTCATTTATGTTCAGGGCGAGAATAATAATAACAGCGCCTATGATGTTTATTATGCAGCTTTGCAAAATCTGTTTAATCAGATTAATGGGACAATAAAAGAGTTTTTTCCGAACAATAAAGATGTTGATTTCTTTATTAGCCAGATGGGTGGGTATTTTGTTGTTGATACGAACAACCAGGCTATCCCTCGGGCACAAATGGATTTTTGCGATAATAATCCTAATGCGCATTTCGTCGGTCCGTATGCCATGTTGCCTTGTCCGTCGAGTGGTTATCACCTGCTTGCGAACTCATACCGCTGGTTCTATTCGAATATCGCAAAAGCTGTTCATAAAGTCACGCAGGGCTATGAGCACACGACTTTCAGGATTAACTCTGTCAGGCACAGTAACAATGAGTTGATTGTTGGCTTTAATGTTCCTGTCCCTCCCTTGAAGTTCAGGGAGGCATACATAAAGCAATCGGCTGTGATGTTTGATGATAAAGGTTTTACAGTCACTGATGCCTCCGGGGTACTTAAGGGCGCAGATTTGACCGTCGAAATTGTCGCACCGACGGTAATAAAAATTACCTGCTCACGCCCCCTGACAGGCGCCGTCAGATTAACCCTGGCTGACCAGTCCAGTCACACCGGACGCCATAATATTTCAGACAGCGATCCATCGGTCTCAATATTTAAATGGGATACCAACCCGAATACATCAGCGCCGGATTATATCCCTGCGCTGAATGGCATTAATTACCCGCTCTATAACTGGGCCGGTATCGATTCAGTATTATCAACAGAGGCAAAATAAATGGGTACAGCGATTATTGATAAGACGTCAACATTCGACCCTGCGAACTCATTAGGGAAGCTGGTTCCGGTAATGATTGGACTGACTGCGCTGCATTTTGACGGGAAAACCAGCGGACTGAATCAGCTTATTAACGGGGCTGCGTTTACGGTTGTCGGAACGCCCGCCAGCGAAAACGATTATATCACTGACTATACAGCAACGGCTTACGTTAAAACTCAGTCGCCCTGCACAACTGAAGGTACATTCATCGTGGTAACACGACTGTTTCAGATCACCGGTACTAACAACAACACCATTCTGGGCTGGTATCTGAACACGGCAAACCGGGGTGTCAGCCTGCTGAACTCTCCGAGTGCTCTGCTGACACTGAGTTGCCAGGCACTGGCCAGCGATGGCGTAACGAAAAACACCCGTAACGCACAGTTATCAATCGCCGGGTTTACAGCTGATACAACCCCGGCAGCAGGGAAATGGGCCTGCATTGTGGGTCGCTGGTATAAAGACAGCAACGGTATTCTGACACTGAAGCTCAATAACCTGACGGGGAATACCAGCGCGTCCGGTGTCGGGGTGGCTGGTGAGACGCTGGTAACCGATACGCTGGGGAATCCGTTTGCAATCGGCTCAGGTTACACAACAGCTGGCGGGCAGGGTTCAGGAACCAAAGCCTTAGCCATGACGGCGCTGTATAACCGTGCGCTGAGTGATGCAGAGATGCAGTTGATGTACACCGGGTATCTGCAGGGATATTTTGCCCGGAGGGGGATTACTATTTAGCTGCGATCTGCTCTGACCTCTTAAATAAATCTCGTAGACATGAGATTTTTCTTAGAAGATGCGTAGTGCGCTAAGACGCACACAGCAATAATGTCATTCAGTAATTTTCCCCCGGTGTGCCTCCGGGGGATTTTTTTACAATTCAGTGATACCCCAGGCAGCGCTGAGATACGCACTTACGCTGTCAATCACCGATGCAACCTGCGCCTGTGACAGCGCTGTTTCAAAAATCAATTCCATACCCATCGTTATGGCCGCGCCTGCAGGGTATGCAGCCGGAGCATGATGTGACCCGATCCGGATCGTGCGGTCGGTATAAGCTGTCCGGTTGACCAATGCTTTCGAATTCTGCCAGTTAAGCGGTCCTCCCTGCCGGGCAGCAATCCTGGCGACCCCATTATCACCATCAACCAGCTCCACAAAAGCGGCCCACTTCGTTGTGTCGTATGCCGCGCTGTAGTAGTTAATCATGTTCGTTGGTGTTACGCTGTTGTCCTCTACAAAGGCCCCGTAAAGACTTTGCCCGGAAAACAGAAAAGCGAGTCCGTCGCCACGATACACCGCGGGTGAACCGGAATAGCTGTAGTTACCCATCATGAAGGCCTGCTGAGTTTCGGTAGCCGCCGTCGGTTTTACCGGCTTACAGATCACGATATGGGTCTGGTTTTTGGTAGAAACTTTTCCGGTATCAAAACAGTTACCGAAACTACAGACCGCCCCGAAATCAGCCAGGATCGATGGCGAACCGACTTTTATCAGCGGAGCGGTGTTGTCGGCACGGTTTCTCATGCTCAACTCTAAGGTTCCGCCGTGGATGTACATCGCTTTCAACCCTGCGATAACAGGTAAATCCGGCTGCATGAAATGCCCTTTTTTCGGATGAGTTCCCGGAATAACGACGTCACCGAGTTTTGGGATATAGATATTGTTCATAAGAAATTAGCCTTTAATCAGTGCATTGTAGAGTGACGTTGCGACCAGGTTGCTGCCCGTAGCATTCGGGTGCAAGTTATCGAGAAAACAACCCAGACTGTTCATTTCAGCCCAGGTATCAAACAGGTCGTAAATGCTGAAGAATTCGCAGTTCAGCGACTGCGAGAGGTCGTACATCACATCGCGGAAATCAACGATGGGCGTTATCGCTGTTCCGTTCGTGCGGGGTGGTGCCATCAGAATAAATCCCACGTCAGGGAGCACAGCACGACAGGCGGCCATGTACGTTTGCAGAGCAGTACGGAATGTGGCTGTCGATTCAGAAATCCTGTAATCGTTATTCCCGATGACAATCGCAATCACGTCAGGCTGCATTGTGCTCAGGTACTCCGCGATTTTGTCGGAGAACAGCAGGAACTGATCGGCAAGAATCCCGGAATTCCCCGCCTTGCTCATCACACACCCCGCCACGCCACTGCGCCACAGATAAAACCCGTGGATAGCGACACGCCCCGTGTTGCCATCGGTTTTGATGTATATGGTTCTGACCTCGTCGGCCATGCCTGTCAGCAACACCGATTTTGTCGCGCCGGTATTCCCGCAGACAACCTCTGTCCACTGAGTGATCCCGCCAGCATCGTAGCCGTACTGGAAACGGCCGTTCAAATCCTGGTAGTAAATACGGCAGTCCGTGCAGCGGACATTCGTCACCCTGAAATAGTCGGTCGCCATGGTCGTATTGACTGACTGACCATCAATTCCGCAGCCGTACAGCGGCGCACCACTTGTCGGCGATGAGTCATACAAATTCCACCCTGCAGAGCGGTTGATATTCGAGCCATCGCGTGCCGCTCCGTAGTTAACCGTGCGCCAGCCAAGACCGGCATCACCATAATCATCATGCAGCAGCCCGGCGATAGCGGTCGCCAGTTCGTTATTCTGCGTCCAGCTGTCGCCCGTCAGCATGAAGTGTGGCCGGGTTGCTAAGCCAGATTTGAGCTGCGCTTTCTTCGCCTTCCAGCGCCACAGAGTTCGCCCGTCGGTATGCAGAGGAATGTTGTAAGCAGCGGTGTACATACGCCGTTGATACCATCTTGCAAAAATTCCCCTGATGTTTGGCCCGATGCCTGTCGCATCAAGCTCGCCATCCTGGAACCAGAACGGGACGTTTCCGGCGGCGTCCATCATCCCTGGTACAAAACCAGGGGAAACCAGAGGGACATTCTGGTTAAGCGCATTAGCGATGATGCCGTTGATATAAGCCCATATTTTTTCCAGCAGCCCCGTCGCAATTGCCGACGCATCCAGCCCGCCATTCCAGTACACCGGTACATTTCCCGCGCTGTCCATGAATAACGGAAAAAAGCCTGGGGAAACCCCTGTCACTGGTGCATTCAGCGCATCCCCAAGCCGCGCATGAACATCCTCATAGATCATCTGATACAACGATGTGGCAATACGGGAAGCCGCAAAACCATTATCCCAGTACACAGGCACGTTTCCGGCCCCATCGACAAAGAAAGGGAAGAAGTCACCACTGACAGCCCCGCTGGCAATAAACTCATCGATAAACTGGATAACTGCGTCGACAGAGCTCTGTGAGGGCATCCTGCGCCCGGTTGCCGTCAGCGTTCCGGCGACATTTCGGTATTCGATTGCCAGTGCGTAATCATCCGGACTGCGTACATAGGTGGTGGCACCTTCTGGAATACTGGCAATGTCAGCCTGAGCCTCTTCCACACTCTGGTATTGCTTGCCAAGTGGGATCAGGTTCTGGCGGGTATTTTCGACAATAGCAGCGAAGGTCTGCAGCATCAGACGCCAGGAATCCATCGGTTGCCCGGCACGGTCGGGAACGGTGGCCGGTGGCCCGTTCAGCAGTTCATCCAGGCGTGTGGCATTACCGAGCAGCACCTCCGGGGAAGTGCTCCCGAGCGGGGGAGTAAAAGCCATGTTTTTTGCTCCAAAAAAGGCGTTCGCCAAAACGAGGGTTTAAGCGAAAGAAAGTTAATTAGGGGAATTTGTGGTTTTAAGCGACGTTGCCGGGGTATGTCGCATTGTCGTAGTCGTAGAAATCGTCGCGGTACTGCCGGGCTGTTACCTCGCATGTCCCGTCATCCTGCGGGACGACTTCGGACACAATGGCGTGATACAGGTCGCTCTCAGAACTGCAGAAAATTAGCCTCGGTGGTTCGATGATCGGATCATCCATCAAAATATCGGCAAACTCGGATTGATACGGAACAGAGACCTGGTAGTCGCCTTCAGCCGGAGACGCCTCAAATAACCGTGACGCCGTACCATCCTGGTACCGTAGATAAATGCGCGGATTGGTGAATGTCCAGTCCAGCGGCTCCGACACATCGAATGTGGTCACTCCACCAGCAGTAGCCATCGACTCAATCAAACAAGAAATGGTGTTACTGCCAGGGATATCATCCGTCAGCACAATACGATCCCCGACGTTGTAGCAAAGCGCGTCCAGCTCGGTCGTCGTTTTATGCGTCATGCGCTGCAGCTGGTATTTTCTCAGTCTGCGCATACCAATCTGGTACGCGTGATCCTGATTACCTACACCGTCAGCCCGGTATGTCTCTATTTTCAGCGGCGTCGGGTTGCCAGGCAGACGGCATTGCACCGTTTCTTCTGCCCACGTTGTGCTGTTGATATAGGTCACGTCAACGCCATCATAATCGTCGTCGGTCACTGTGCTGAAATCGGTCTGCATCTCGGAGACCATCTCATGCGGGGTGATAGCACCGGTCCAGGGTTTAACCCCTTCCCGGCCAACTGACGCGATGCTCTGGGTATTAAGCAGGAAATAACTTTTCCCAGCCGCCGCGATTTTCTGCAACATCTCCAGCGCGGATATGCTGTCACCTGTTGCGAAATCGAATGTTTCCGCGTTAGGAGTCCAGTATGTCTGCTCCAGTGCATCAATCGCTGCGGTGTCCATCTCCATCCCCAGAGACTGCCCGACGTGATAGAGCGCACCTGAAATACTGCGTGGAGCGCCAAAATCATAAATTCTGGTGGCTACAACGTTTATACGGCGATCTGACTGCGCAGCAAGTTTGCCCCCCGTCTCAACCGTAACCCCCATCAGGGTGACGCCAACATAGGATGATGGCCTGTCCAGTAGCCGACCGCGCAATGCCTGCCAGTACATCGAATCGCGAGCGTTGTTAGAGCCCTGCTCGTTCAGACGCCTGCAGCGAACCTCGACGAGACCAGGTGAAGCCAGATTGAATCGCTCCGTGAAGCCGAGTCCGTTAACGTTTTTCAGCGCATAGACCCCCTGCTTGCTCGTCCAGCCAGCACCAGATCCGTACACACGGTATTGAATTTCCCACTCGCAATGACGGACCCGTTTCTTCCCTTTGCTGTCGAATCCACAAATGCCAGACGGAAATGAGAAATTCACCTCGAAAGCGTCAACCACTTCATTTTCAGGGCAGACCAGGAACGGTCCCATCCAGGTATTGTTGTCGCTGATCCCCGTAGCCTGGTAGTCAATCATCGTGCGAGGTGAGAAGCCGGACCAGGAAGGATCAACCACCCCATCGATCACACGCTGGACCGTTGCTGTAGTGCCGTCTGCATCAGCAATGCGATATTCGTTACCACGATGTGCGAGAGAAAGCCGCTGTGAACCTTCCGGGATTCCCGAGAAAGCAACTCCGGTTACACTGCCATACGCCAGGGTGACGCTTGCAGTAATTGCAGGACTCCCACCACTCGATGCTGTCCCATCGGTAAACTCAGGGTTATCACCAAAAACTGATACAGGGAAAATTGAATCGATATATCCACCTTGCCACGGGCTGGAGACCTCTACGATCCGCACAACCCCGCCATCGTCATGGGCAATCAATCCAGACCCTGTTAGCCCGGTGTTAATTGCATCCAGCAACCCTGACATTGTGCTGTAGTTATCCACAAGAGAAACAACATAGTAGTGGTCCTGCCAGAACAGGGTGAAGTTTTCATTATTTACTGAAAAATCGTACGTGATCGGTGCAGCATTTCCGCGTACCGCTGCAGCGGTTCCACCGACACCAGGCACTGCATCTTGTTTTGGGGTATAGGTGGCAATGAATAGATCATACTGTGCGCCGTTAATTTCTAACGTGACCGGCATTCCTGGACTCGGGTTAATCTCCGCAATAAGATTATTTGTCAGTACGCTATAGCCCGATGACGTCGATATCTGGAAGTTAGCAGGTGCGACAATTGTCACCAGTGCACCAGTAACCCAGGATTCTGGTAACGAGTTTCCCTCGTCATCATCAACGCTTGAATCAACCAACCCCGAAAACGTTACCGAAGGTCCCGACACCGTCATGCTGTCTGCCGTGATATCAGTAGAATCTGGTGACGTCTGGGCCATATCAAGGCCGCTACCACTTGAGGTACCACCAACCTCTGTGGAGTTGAACCAGTTTTCACTGCGCCGATCCCCTGAGACATCCGTGCCAGGTGCATAAACGTTGTGACTAAACGAATCCCCTAACGCCAAAATTGGCGTTGAGCCCACCCGAATATCGCCATTCGTAAATGCAAAATTGCCTTTCCCCAGGCATACCATCATTTCGACCGTCATTAGCGTCGGATCATCAGGGTTAAACCGGGTCACGGGTTGCACAACATAATCGGGATAGATACGGCAGCGGCCAAACACCTCACGGATGGGATCACCCAGTTTTGCCTGGTTCGCTTTCGCCGGGTTTAAATCCAGCCCGAGTCCGTTTGAGGACGAATAGCCGCCCTTGTCCATGTTGGACATGGTGATCAGAACATACACCGCAGATGCCGCAGCAATAGCCGCTGCCGCCCATGCCGCGATAGTCGTCGCGGTCACTCCCTCACCAGGGATCGGATAAACTTTGACGTCACTTTCAGCGCTAATAAAACATAACGGCCACTCCACTGGCGGGACTGGCTTATCGTTGACTTCGAACGCAACGCGCTGAACCATTTCGTTGCGGTAATTTTCAACGTGTTGGGACATCCAGTCATGAATGGTCATACCCCGGTGTTCGTGCGTTTCAAGCGGCTCACCAGGCAGGCGCGACGGGTAAAGACGTATTGTCACTGGTAATACTCCACTTTCAGAAACTGACGCTCAAAACGCGCCAGGGGGAGAATGGTTACGTTGCGTCGGGGGTTGCATTCGATCACGTAAAGCAATCCCTCCATTTCGACGACGACGCCCAAATGGCCGATCATTTTTCCCATATAGCAGGCGGCGACCGCGCCGTTACATGGCCTGCAGGGAGTCAGGTCACTAGCGAAGCTTTCGCAAAATTCCCCCATCCCCGTGCTGCCTGGTTCTTTAATCACAGCCTCAAATGCAGGCCATTCAGGAAGCCCGAGGTCACGACGAACCTCATGGACGATGCCGTAGCAGTCGAGAACGGGAAAAGTGCGTCCGCCCATCTGCCAGCGGACAGTCAGGTATTTATCAATGTTGAGCATGGGATACCTATCGGGAGTAACGAAGACCCTGGAAGTACGTCAAGGTGTACCTGTCGCGCGGCCATGCGTAATCGAGCATGTTTTTAAATCCGGCGGTGACATTCACCGTTAGTGGCGTCCAGGAGCCCCCCTTAACCGGCATGATGTAAGGCGGCTCCGCTGGCGCGGCCAGGTCGGTGGAGATGTATTTCCTGAATGTAATGCTGGCACTGGAGATGGAATCGATGACCCTGCGAATAGCAGTGGATACCACGCCATCAATGTTGCATAGCATAAATTTCAGGTCCTGCGTGCCATCCTCGTTTCTGGCAGGAAGAGAAAGCACTATGGCGCAGGCAATAAACGTTACGGTCTCACCCTCTTCGGTAACGGCAGTAATGTTTTCATAACCCTCACACAGATAATGCGTCTGGCCGCCAATATCGATCTGTAACGTACCGATGATGACCTCCGAACCTGATGACGCATAAAGGCGGTTAATCGCTGTCATGTTTTGGCCACTCCCTGTTCAGCGCGATATCCAGAAGTGATTGCCCCACAAGCCATTCAGGATAGTGACCCCATCCTGTCGGTGGTAGCGGCCTTTCCCATAACTCAATGGACGCGGAGTACCGCCAGTACATACCACCTTCAGGAGTTGGCCCTTCATAGATATCGTTAAACCTGCAGACGTAATTTTTTAGGCCGACAGGTGTCAGCAGCGGCATATTGAACCAGGCGCTGCCGTCCGTAAGAACATCCCGGAACCAGGCTTCAAAAGCCTGGGCCTGAGCATCATCAAAAATCCATGCGATATCTGTTTCTGTGGGCACTGAGGTATACGCCCGCCGTATACGTTTCCGCCCCGTTATTCCCTCAGTGATTTTGACCGGTGACCGTGGTTTCAATCCAAAACTGTCTTTCAGCGGTCCTGGGAGAACATCAAAGGGATAGTTAATCGGTGTGGTGATAGCCATCAGCGAATTTTCCTCCCTGAGTTAGTTTTCACCATTAATGCCCTGTGCAGATCACCCTGGCCAGCAGTCACCGAGTTGACGGCTTTTCGATAGCCGCGTTCGGCTCCTTCAGCAGCTGCTTTACGCACCAGGGCGACAGTGGCATCAGATGGATTGCCATTTATAGGGATAGAAATATTAGGAGCGTAAATAGCACCACCACCGGTTGACTGGGTTGCAACCCTGTCGAGTGTGGCATCCAGTTTCGCGCTGGTTTTTGCTGTCGTGACGCGCTCGCCTTTCTGGAGGAGCCAGGTTCCTGTTTCTGGTACAGAGTCGATACCGTCGTGAGCCTGGCCGTGCAATGCCGACCCGATCGCCGTCATGAACACACCAGCTGCTGCTGCTGCGGCTATTGCTTGAGCCGGAGCCACTGCCGGGCCAACGTAAGGAACACCAATCCATTGAGTGAAGGCATTAAGCGCTGCCATTGCTACCTGCGCAGCGGCATATTGCAGCATGGCCGCACCTACCGACTGTATAAAAGTCGCTGCAAAATCCTGAGCATTCAACTTTCCAGTTTCTGCCCACGTTATAATCATGTCGGTCATACTGCTGAATGTTTTCGAGCCCACCTGCTGCATTGTGGAGTATAAATCCATCGCAGCAGTAGCCTGCGTAGTAAAACCAGAAATTAACCCAGCGCTATAATCACTTTGTAGTTTATCCTGTTGCTTATAATAATCATTTTGAATTTCAAGCCTCTTATTCAGTGCATCCTGTAACGCTTTAGTTTCAGCGTCATAAAGACTTTTAGAAATATCACCGGATTGATACTGCTTTAATAAATCCTCGCGACTCCCCTCATAGTCTTGCTGAATACTGTTGAGCTCTTGCATTCGGCTGCGTTCTCGATCACCAGAGTAACGGCCAATAAATTCACTATCATGTCCCTGTTTAATTAATTTATTCTGTCTTTCAAGGCCTGAAACGTACTCAGCAACTTTTGCGTTTTCCTGATTAAGGCGTAGTTCTTCCTTCTTAGAATCAAGAAATTTCGCTGCGGTGCGTAATTGCCCCTTTTGAGATTCGGATAGTTTTTTTAGATTACCACTGCTTATATCGAAATTTATTTTCTCTAGCTCTGTAACTTCAGCTGTTTTTTTACCAGTCGTTTCAATGAGAGCGGCTTGTTTTTGCAGGTCCAAAAGTCGGTTTTTAAACGCATTATCTGAGGGGTTGCTCTTTGGTGTTATCTTCTGATTAGACTGCCCTTTCCCCAAATTATAATCATTACCTTTTGGCTGTTCTATCCCCATGTCAGAAAGGAGCGAAGTTAACCCATTAGCTCCTTTCTCCACGTCCTCGGGGGTTAAGCTTGATTTGATGGCTCGAAGATACTGAAGACGTTTATTTAAAAAATCTAATTCGTCTTTTTGCTCTTTGCTTTGATTACCTCTTTTGTTAAGAAATTCGATTCGTTGAGCTACATCATTTTCATCAGCTGAATCATAGTTACCTGATACCGCCCCGATCCGCGAGCGTGTATAGGATGCAATGGTACCAAGTCCACCAGCAATGCGGCCAACGACACCGGCTAAACTGATCGCCTCACCTACCAGGTCGGACAGGCCCTGCAGGATAGCGGGGTCAGTGAACACATCATGGATACTATCAAGTCCGTCCTGTAGAGGTGATAAATCTACTTTTGCCAGGCCAGACGCAATTTCCATTTTTAAGCCACGGGCGCTTGTCTCAATATCCTGAAAAAACTGATTAACTTTAACCAGATTATCAATATCTTCCTGTGGCGGAGCTACGCCAAAATCTTTTGATAACTGAAGAAACTGTTTTAGCTTCTCGTTGTTATTGTCGAACAACGGCAGCATTTTTGACAGGTCATTCCCCAGACTTTCAAGAATGTTTGTTTTCCCTGCCTGAGAAGGTATTTTTTGCAATGCCGAGCTGATAGCAAGCAACTGCTTATCAGGGGATTGCAGGGCCAACTTCTGAGCTGAAAGCCCGAGAGTATCGAGCGCCTGCGCAGCCTCACCTGATTTATTCAGAACTGCATCACCGACTTTATCATTAATGTCTTTGAAAATATCAGCTATATTATCTCCGGTTAAACCGGCTTGTTCAGCTGCGTA
>ERZ1106922.447-NODE-447-length-12560-cov-3.135706_pt1 | contig 12560 bp, 10 predicted proteins | sample MGYA00403656_ERZ1106922 | MGnify/ENA primary metagenome ERZ1106922 (study PRJEB35170, sample SAMEA104062453) | human gut metagenome | biome: human gut; feature: human-associated habitat; material: faeces | place: Denmark | collected 2012-10-12 ... | reverse complement strand
GAATAATCCCTTCTGCACCAGCTCCACCAGATTTTTCTGCGTCGCGCAGATGACCCGCACGTCGACGTGAACTTCGTGATCTTCCCCGACGCGCCGGAAGGTGCCGTCATTAAGAAAACGCAGTAGCTTGGTCTGCATACGCGGCGACATTTCGCCGATTTCATCCAGCAGGACCGAACCGCCGTTCGCCTGCTCAAAGAAGCCTTTTTTGCCTTGAATAGCGTCGCCAAACAGCTCGCTTTCCACCGCATCTTCCGGGATGGAGCCACAGTTCAGCGCCAGATAGGGTTTGTTTGCCCGCGGGCTGGCCAGATGGCAGGCGTGGGCGAGTAAATCTTTGCCGGTTCCGGTATCGCCGACGATCAGCAGCGGCGCGCTGAGCATCGCCAGCTTACGAGCCTGTTCGACGACATGGCGCATTTTCGGGCCGACGGCGAGGATTTGACTGAAGGCACTGGTGTCCTGCGTCGTCATGGTTTGCAGCTGACGCCCCATACGAACGGTGGAACGCAGCATCGCCACCGCACCGGTCAGGACCCGTTCGCCGTGTTCGCCTTCAAGGTAGACCGGGGTGATTTCCAGCACGAAGTTCTGGCCGTTAACCACCACATGCTCGCTATGCGACTCCTGCGGGCTGCTCTCCAGCCAGCGCTGGACGTTAAAATCGGTAATTAACTGAGCGACCGGATGATTGCGCAGCCGCTCCGGGCTCTGCGCAAACAGCTGGCAGCTGGCGGGGTTCGCCAGTTCAACCTTGCCTTTGGTGTCCAGCGACAGCACCGGCTCCGGCATCGCCACCAGCAACGCGCTGAGCGCCAGGTGTTCACGTTCCGACGGCATCCACGGCACGGTACGCACGTCGGTGACGCCGGCAATCCGGCGGATTTCCGCCATCAGGCTGCTGAAGCTGGCAAACTCCAGCTCGGCAAAATTAAGATAAATTCGGCCAATGGGATCAATGTCGATGCCGCGCAGATCGATACCGCGGAGCACCAGCAAATCAAGCAATTCACGAGTCAGACCAAGACGGTCTTCACAAAAGACTTCAAGACGCATGGGAGTATTCACCCTAAAAAGGCCAATGACGGATGAATAATAGGACAGTTATTTGCTGGCGTGAAGATAGCTGTCAACAATTATTGACAGCATGGCGGAAAAACGGCCGTTATGGCGTAAAGATATCCGTTCAAAGCCCCGGGCGCCGGGGGAGATGTCCTAAAACCGCCGGTCGCCCGGCGGTTATCAGAAGGCGATCAGGGCTGCGGACCGCTTTTACTTTTTTGTAGCGTCTCTTTCAGCTGACCAATCAGTTCACGACGGAAATCGCCCAGCCGCGGTTTGTCGTCAGCGATCCACGGTAGCGGGCGACACAGCTCCATGGCCTTAATCCCCAGACGTGCCGTAAGCAGCCCGGCGCCAATCCCCTGCGCCGCACGCGCTGAAAGTCTAGCCGCCAGGTCCTGCGACATCCAGTCCATGCCCACTTCCCGCACCAGTTCGCTGGCGCCGGCAAAGGCGATATTCAGCAGCACCAGGCGGAACAGACGCAGGCGGCTGTAATAACCCAGCTCAATGCCATACAGCGTGGCAATGCGGTTGATCAGGCGTAAATTACGCCAGGCGATAAAGGCCATATCCACCAGCGCCAGCGGGCTGACGGCGATCATCAGCGTGGACTCCGCCGCCGAACGGCTGATTTCCCGCCGCGCCTGGGCATCCAGCACCGGCTGCACCAGCTGCGCATACAGGCTGACCACTTCCCGATCGTTTTGCGTTTCATGAATCGCCGCATACCAACGCTGCAGCGCAGGATGCGCCTGATCAAGCCCGGCCTGCTGCGCCAGTTTCTCGCAAAACGCGCGCCCTTTTCCGACCGCGTGACTGTGCATCAAATCCCGCGCCTCGTCGCGCTCATGGGCCCGCTGGCGCAGACGCCACAGTCGCCGCCATTCGGTCGCGACCGACCCAACCCCGGCGCCGCCAATCAGCGCTCCCGCCGCACAGCCGCCGAGCGCAATCCAGTCCTGGGTTTGCCAGGCGGTCAGGGTCCACTGTACGCCCTGCGCCACAACGCTGACGCCAAAAATAGCCAGACCGGCGCTGACCATGCGGCGCCATAAACTACGTTTTGGCCGCAGAACCGATTCGACCACCGCTTCTGCCGCCCCTTCGTCTTCCTCCAGCGCATCCACTCGCGCCGGGGCAAATTTCGCCGCTTCCGCGCCGTCAAAGGCACGTGCCGATTTCAGCGCCTCCATTTTCTCTGCTTCCAGCGGACCGTCGAAGTCGATACGCGGTTTTAAGGGTTCGCTCATCGCAATTTATCTCCGATCAAAAATTCAAGCGCGGCATCCAGGCGGATATGCGGCAGCGGCTTATCGACGTCCATCACCTGCGGACGGAAATTCTCAAACTGAAACCCCTGCTGCTGCCAGAACGCCTGACCCGGCAACCGGGCCGGAACCTCTCCGGGGTAGACGGTCAGCGGCTGACCGTCGCTCAGGCGGTTGCCGCGCAGCGCGGGGATCTTCTCGCCGTTAACCTCAATCAACCCGCTCTGCGTCGCCTGAATCGATGCCAGTCCCAGACAATCCATACTGATGCCTTCGAACGCGGCATTCTGCCAGGCGTCCTGAATCAGCTGCTGCAGCAGAGAAACCATATTGCCGTGTTGATCGACGGTGACATGATCGGCTTTGGTCGCGGCAAACAGCAGCTTGTCGATCACCGGGGAAAACAGACGGCGGAACAGGGTTCGCTGACCGTAATGGAAGCTCTGCATCAGCTGAGTCAGCGCCAGGCGCATATCGTTGAAGGCCTGCGGGCCGCTGTTCAGCGGCTGCAGGCAGTCCACCAGCACAATCTGGCGGTCAAAACGCAGGAAGTGGTCTTTGTAAAAGCCCTTAACCACTTTTTCGCAGTAATATTTAAAGCGTTCGCGCAGCATTCCGGCATTGCTGTGTTTATCCGCCTGGGCCAGCTTCGCTTCACCAATTGCGTCCACATCCGGCCAGGGGAAAAACTGCAGGGCCGGCGCCCCGGCCATATCTCCCGGCAGTACAAAGCGTCCCGGCTGAATAAAGTGCAGACCTTCTCGTTTACAGGCATGCAGATACTCCGTCCACGCGGCGGCAATCTCCGCCAGACGGTTTTCATCCGCCGGTGCCAGCGGATCCAGCCCGTCACAGAGCTGACGCCAGCGGGCTGACCACGCCTCACGCTGCCCTTGCAGCAGGCCGGTCATCTGCCGCGACCAGCTGAGGTAGTCCTGCGCCAGCATCGGTAAATCAAGCAGCCACTCGCCCGGATAATCGACAATCTCCAGGTACAGCGTGGAGGTCTCTTTAAAATGGCGGAACAGCGATTCGCTGGAGCGGTAACGCAGCGCCAGACGAATTTCACTCACTCCGCGGGTCGGCGTCGGCCAGACCGGCGGCGAACCGTACAGCTGCGCCAGCCCTTCATCATAGGTAAAACGCGGAATGCCGAAATCACGTTGCGGAACCCGTTTGACGCCAAGCAGGCGCTCTTCTCTCACCGCGCTAAGCAGCGGCAGGCGCGCCCCGGAGTGAATATTCAGCAGTTGATTAACCAGCGCGGTGATAAAGGCGGTTTTACCGCTGCGGCTCAGGCCCGTGACCGCCAGACGCAAATGGCGGTCAACGCCGCGGTTCACCAGCGCATTAAATTCAGTTTTGAATCGCTTCATTGCCATCCTGTTATGCTCTGAAGGAAAGTGCTTTGATTATAAGCTATTAGGTGAGGATAAGTAGCAAGATTCCCGCCCGTGATGCCGGAGGCTGAGCGCTGATGGCATTCACCTCAGTGGCTGCGCGCAGGCGCGCCTGCGCGAGTTCACCCCGTCCACCCCGTCGACGTCGGTACGATGCGCCTGACGCATCACCTCGTTCGATCATTTCATCCCGCGGGCAAAACGATTGGCCAGACGGCTGAGCAACGGTTCCAGCGCCACCGCCAGCAGCATTTTTAATGGCCGACGCGCCACCGATTTCACCGCCCAGCCGGCAAGGCCCGCCGGGCCATAACGTAACGCGGTCAGCAGAACCAGCTTACCCGCGATTTTCAGGCCGGGTTTCACTTTTTGCCCCGCCTGCTGCCATTTTATATTCATGCGTGACCTCAGATTTCAGTTAGAGCTGGCGAAAACGGCTGCGTAACGTAAAGGTATCCGACGTGACATAGCGTTCCATTTCGCGCAGGCGGCGTTCGCTGGCCGCCAGTTCTTGATCCGCCGCGGCCAGCAGCTCACCGCTGGTCGGCATTTTCTCGCCGTACAATTCACTTTCCGGCATCGGGTCAAGAGCGAATGTCAGGATGATGTACGCCACCACCACAAAGAAAAACAGGCCAAAGATCATCGCCAGTACGGTAATCAGTCGTACCAGCTTGACCGGCACATCCAGATACTGCGCGATACCGGCGCAGACGCCTTTTACCATGCCGTGCTGCGGCACGCGCCACAGTTTTTTATTCAGATCCAGTCCGCCCATTATTTGTCTCTCCAGTTCGGATGTTCGGCATCAAGAATGTCTTCCAGCGTCTGAATACGTTCGCGCATGCGCTTTGCATCGTCGGTCAGCTGCAGCAAACGCTGCTGTTCATTCTGCGATAAGCTGCCGCTCGCGGTGCGGTTGTTGTAGTGCAGCCAAAGCCAGACCGGTAAAACGAACAGCACAAACAGCGTCAGGGGTATGGCAATAAAAAGCGTACTCATGTGTACTCCTTACAGTGAGTGAACGGCGGCGCATAGCAGCGCCGCAACGCGTTATCCTTCAGAACGTCGGGGCATCGACCCACGACCAGCTTTAGCTGAGGCCGCCAGACCCGGCCTGCCTGTCCCGAAGGCGCTGGCCTATGCCATTAGTTGTTTTGATTCATTTTGCTTTTCAACGCCGCCAGCTGTGCGCTGATTTCATCATCCGCTTTCAGGTCGGCAAACTGCTGATCCAGCGTTTTCTGTTTACCAAAACCGTGGCTTTCCGCTTCGGCTTCCATATGATCGATGCGGCGTTCAAAGGATTCAAAACGCGCCATAGCTTCATCAATTTTACCGCTATCCAGCTGACGACGCACATCGCGGGAAGAGCTGGCCGCCTGATGACGCAGAGTCAGCGCCTGCTGGCGAGCGCGGGTTTCGCTCAGTTTATTCTCCAGCTCACCAATCTCTTTTTTCATGCGCGTCAGCGTTTCATCAACCATCTGCGCTTCATTTTCCAGACTGCCGATAAGGTCGGTCAGCTTTTGCTTTTCGATAAGCGCGGCACGCGCCAAATCTTCTTTGTCCTTACGCAGCGCCAGTTCCGCTTTTTCCTGCCACTCGGCCTGCTGGGCAAGCGCTTGTTCAATTCGGCGGCTCAGCTGTTTCTTTTCCGCCAGCGCGCGTGCCGAAGTCGAACGCACTTCGACCAGCGTATCCTCCATCTCCTGGATCATCAGACGAACCAGCTTCTGCGGATCTTCCGCTTTCTCCAGCAGGGAGTTGATGTTGGCGTTCACGATGTCGGCAAAACGAGAAAAAATACCCATAACGTTGATCCTCATAGTTCTGATTTCAGGCCGGGGCCTGTGATGATACTTACGCTGATTAATACAAATCCTGTGCCAACTTTTTATCTTGTTGATTTTAAAAGGAGTGGTTGTTATCTGCACAGCAGGTTGCTACAGTAACCTGGTGAATCACACGATTAAATGGCGAATTTCATCATGGCGGAATACAAGGATAACCTGCTCGGAGAAGCGAACAGCTTTCTCGAGGTGCTGGAACAAGTGTCGCGGCTGGCGCCGCTGGACAAACCGGTGCTGGTCATTGGTGAACGCGGCACCGGTAAAGAGCTTATCGCCAACCGCCTGCACTTTCTCTCTTCGCGCTGGCAGGGACCGTTCATCTCCCTCAACTGCGCGGCGCTGAATGAAAATCTGCTGGATAGCGAACTGTTTGGCCATGAAGCCGGCGCCTTTACCGGAGCCAGCAAGCGTCATCCGGGACGCTTTGAGCGCGCCGACGGTGGAACCCTGTTCCTGGATGAGCTGGCGACAGCGCCGATGCTGGTACAGGAAAAGCTGCTGCGGGTAATTGAATATGGCGAACTGGAGCGCGTGGGCGGCAGTCAGCCGCTGCAGGTCAACGTGCGTCTGGTGTGTGCGACCAATGCCGATCTGCCGCAGATGGTTGAGGCCGGCCATTTCCGCGCCGACCTCCTCGACCGCCTCGCCTTCGATGTGGTGCAGCTGCCGCCGCTACGCGACAGACAGAGCGACATTATGCTGCTGGCAAACCAGTTCGCTATCCAGATGTGTCGTGAACTGGGTCTGCCGCTGTTTCCCGGCTTCAGCGATCGCGCCCGCGAAACGCTGCTCGGCTACCGCTGGCCGGGGAATATTCGTGAGCTGAAAAACGTGGTGGAGCGTTCGGTCTATCGCCACGGCACCAGCGACAGCGAACTGGATAACATCATCATTAATCCGTTCCATCAACCTCTGCCGCTTCAGTCGCCCCCCGCAGACGTTGCCGCGAATCCCGCCGGGCCAACGCTACCTCTGGATCTGCGGGCCTTCCAGCAGGAACAAGAAAAAAACCTGCTGCAGACGAGTCTGCAGCAGGCGAAGTACAATCAGAAACAGGCGGCGGCGCTGCTTGGGTTAACCTACCACCAGCTGCGGGCGCTGCTCAAAAAACATCAGCTGTGAGACCGACGCGGCAGCATCAGGGCGCTGACCACCGTTGCCCCCAGGCACATCGCCGCGTTAAACCACAGCGCATACTGGGCGGCGCTGGCCATACCGAGCGGTAAAAACAGCGCAAAAAGTGACGCTGTCACCGCAATTCCCATCGCCCCACCCAGCGAGCTGCCCATTTTGTAAATCCCCGAGGCGACGCCCACTTTGTTTTCCGGCGCGTTGACTACCGCCGTGTCGGTAGAGGGTGTCGCATAGCACCCCAGCCCGAGGCCAAACAGCACGTTGCTGAGAAAAACGGTGACGATATAGAGCGACTTATCGAGAAAGGTGCAGGAGATAAGCACAATCGCCACGGCGGTCAGGAGCGGCCCGGTCATCATCGGCAGCCTGGCCCCGTAGCGCTGCAGCAGCTTTTCCCCCACGCGGATCATCGCCAGAACGGTCACCAGATAGCCCAGCGTCATGCCGCCGGTCTCCAGCGGGCTCATATTGTGCCCTTTTTGCAGCCAGATACTGGTGATCATCATCGTGCCAATCGCGCCGTTAAGCAGAAAGTTTGACAGCACGGCGGCGCTGTAGGCCCGGTTGCGAAACAGCGCAAAATCAATCAGCGCGGCGTCCCCTTTGCGCAGGCCGCTGCGGATGAAAAACCCTGCCGCCAGCAGCGAACCGGCAAACATCGTCAGCGACAGGCCGCTGCTCCAGCCCCACCCGTGCCCCTTACTGATAAACAGATTCAACAGCACCAGCGACGCGATCAGGCTCAACAGGCCGCTGATATCCAGCTTTTGCTGCTGCGCGCCGGCGCTACGGCTTTCCGGCGTGCCGCGAAGCAGCAGCAGCGCCACCAGCGCAACGGCAATGGAAAAGACAAAGATCCAGCGCCAGCCAAGACCGGTCGCGATGGCGCCGCCGACGAATGAACACAGCCCGCTACCGCCCCACGAACCGATAACCCAGAAGCTCACTGCGCGCTGGCGGGCCTTGCCTTCATACCAGGTTTTGATCAATGCCAGGGTCGCGGGCATGATGCAGGCCGCCGACAGCCCCTGTAAAACGCGCCCGGCGAGAAACAGCCAGGGTCCCTGGGCCAGGATCAGCAGCGCACTACCGGCAATACTCAATCCTAAGCCGATATGGGTCATGCGCATCCGGCCAAATTTATCCGCCAGCCCGCCGCTGGCGACAACAAAGCAGCCGCTGAAAAGTGCGCTGAGGCTGACGGCAAGCGTCAGCGTCTCAAGGGAAATATCCAGACTGTTTTTCATTGCCGGCACGACGTTGATAACCGACTGGGCAAACAGCCAGAAGGTCAGCACGCTCAGCACGATGCCCGCCAGCAGACGATCGGTGCCGACAAACGGTGTGTCGGTCAGAGATACGGAGCTCATCGAGGGCCTCCGGGATACTTCGTCCTTTTAGGACGGCGAGGAAAGGAGCTGGGTTTCCCCCTGACTGCTTTTGATTTGACCATCGTCAATATCCTTCACATTTTTATGCGTATTTTCTGAGGCTATGAGACGCGCCTATAAATACAGGTTTTATCCAACACCCGGGCAAGCTGAGCTTCTGGCTCAAACGTTCGGATGCGTGCGTTTTGTCTATAACTCGATCCTGCGCTGGCGTACCGATGCCTACTACGAACGCCAGGAGAAAATCGGCTATACACAAGCCAGTGCCCGTCTGACAGCACTGAAAAAAGAGCCAGAATTTGTCTGGCTGAATGACGTTTCCTGCGTGCCACTACAGCAAGCCTTGCGCCACCAACAAACGGCGTTTTCGAACTTCTTCGCCGGACGTGCCGCATATCCTGCCTTTAAGAGCAAACGCCATAAACAGACGGCAGAGCTGACCGCCAGCGCGTTTAAATACCGTGACGGCAGGTTGTACTGGCAAAATGCAAAGCGCCTTTAGACGTGCGCTGGAGCCGTGAATTACCGTCTGCACCCTCTACCGTCACTATTTCAAAAGATGCCGCCGGACGATATTTCGTCTCCTGCCTTTGCGAGTCTGAACCTGTATCACTGCCGATCGCCGCTTCCACCGTCGGCATTGATGTCGGTTTAAAAGATTTGTTCGTCACCGATACCGGATTTAAACAAAGCAATCCCCGCCATACTGCTAAATACGCAGCACGCCTGGCTCTACTCCAGCGCCGGTTAAGCAAAAAGGCCAGAGGGTCGAAAAACCGCGCCAGGGCTCGCTTAAAAGTTGCCCGACTTTACGCAAAAATTGCCGATTGCCGACTGGATGCCTTGCACAAGGCAACCCGCAAACTGATTAACGATAACCAGGTTGTTTGCGTCGAATCCCTTAAGGTGAACAACATGCTCCGCAACCCGTCACTATCCAAAGCGATAGCAGACGCGAGCTGGAGCGAATTCGTGCGCCAGCTCCGGTATAAAGGCGAATGGGCAGGGCGTAGCGTGGTCGCAATTGACCCGTATTTTCCGTCCTCAAAACGCTGTAGCTGTTGCGGTTTCACCATGCAAAAAATGCCTCTTGATGTTCGTAAATGGCACTGCCCTGAATGCGGCGCAGACCATGACCGTGACATTAACGCGGCCCGGAATATAAAAGCTGCCGGACTGGCAGTGTTAGCTTGTGGAGAGTCTGTAAATCCTAAAACGCTTAGTGCGGCTCAGGTTCGACTCCGCGAAACAAGAATCCCCTTCCTTCAGGGTGGGGAGTGTCAAAATAGGGTCCTCCCGGTCGCGGGTCGTTAGCGCAGATAATGTTCCGTCAGGCCGCACCACAGCGCCGCGCCCTTGAGCAGGATCTCGTCGTTAAAATCATAGCCGGGGTTATGCACCATACAGCGATCGGCTTCATCTCCGGCGCCGATAGTGAAATAACACCCGTTCGGATTATGTTCGAGCATAAAGGCAAAATCTTCGCTGCCCATAAACGGTTTCACCTCCCCGACCTGCGCTTCGCCAAACAGCGACGTCGCCACCTCGCGCACCATCTGATTCGCGGCGGGATCGTTTTTCAGCACCGGACTGCCGTTGACGTGGGTTAAGGTGGCCGTGGCGTTAAAGCTTTCCGCCTGGGCAACGGCAATATCGTGAATGCGCTGCAGGACCGTTTCCCGCACCTGCTCATTCAGCGTGCGGACCGTCAGCTTCATCAGCACCTTATCGTTGATAATGTTTGGCGCATGTCCCGCCTGAATACTGCCGACGGTCACTACCGCCGGTTCAAATGGCGTGATATTGCGCGACACGATGGATTGCAGCGCCAGCGTGATGTGACAGGCAACCAGCGTGGCGTCAACGGTATGCTCCGGTACCGCCCCGTGCCCGCCCACTCCCTTGACCTCAATATGCAGGGTATCGGAGGAGGCCATCATGGCGCCGTCGCGCAGGCCAATGTTACCCACCGCCTGCCCCGGCATATTGTGCAGACCAAAGATCAGGTCGCAGGGGAATTTATCGAACAGGCCGTCTTCCACCATAACCCGCCCGCCGTACAGCAGCTCTTCAGCGGGCTGAAAAATCAGCTGTAGCGTGCCATTAAACTGCCGGGTACGCGCCAGATACTCGGCGGCGTACAGGAGCGTGGTGGTGTGTCCGTCATGACCGCAGCCGTGAAAACGACCATCGACCTGACTGGCCCAGGCTTTACCGCTCGCCTCCTGCATCGGCAGCGCGTCCATGTCGGCGCGCAGGCCGAGGCGACGCTGACCGCTGCCGACGGTCAGGCTCCCGACCACGCCGGTTCCCGCCAGACCACGATGCACCTCATAGCCCCACTCGGTCAGCAGGCGTGCCACTTCATCGCTGGTTTGATGTTCTTCGAAGCCGATCTCCGGCTGCTGATGAAAACGGCGACGCAGGGCGATAAACTGCGCTTCATTAACCTGTAAGGCCTCAATAAGTGGATGTGTCATTTTTGTTATTCCTTCATTGGGTTTGCGCGACACTTCCGAGTTTATGCGGTTAAAAAGTCTACGATGCGCTGTTTTTTGTTTTATATTGACGGATTATTCATGAGTGCTTTTCATACAAATCGGTTATGACAAAAAATAACCTGTTATTTTTTGTCTTTGAGGGGACGTTACGGTGGAACACCATTCAGGCGATTTTAGCGTCGTGGTTCGCGATGTTCGTCAGTACAGTCAACAGGATAGCGATGCCTTAACGTTGCTGTGGGTGCTGGAAGGCCGCGTCGGGCTGCATGACGGCGATCTCCGTCAGCAGCTGGATACTGACGACCTGGCGATAGTGAACCGTCATCAGCGCTGGAGCCTGACCGCCGCTGCCGCCAATGCGGTGATGCTGTTGACCCTGCCTTATGGCTGGCTGACGCGTCTTGACGGTGATTTTTTCGCCGTTGACTACCAGGTCACCGACGCCACCCGCGATGCCGATGATAACCTGCGCCATCTGATGCGCCAGCTGTTGGTCATTGAACTGGTGAATCACCAGTCCCGCTACCGCCTGGAAGCCAATCGCTGGCTCAGTGAAATTGCCCTGCTGCTGGCTACTCGCTACACCCGGCCCGTCATCGCCAGGACACAGCGCGGAGCGGAGAAGTGGAGCCGCCGCATTGCCCGGGTGGTGGCGCGGATCGAGGCCAACTATCAGCAGCGGCTTTCGCTACACGATGTCGCCGCGGCCGAATTTGTCTCCGAAGCCTGGCTATCCAGGCTGTTTCGCAAGGAGGTCGGCGTAAGCTTTGTGCAGTACATTACCGCTCTGCGTCTCAACAAGGCGGCGGAACAGCTCCTCACCACCCGCAAGTCGGTGCAGCAGATCGCCCAGGAGCAGGGGTTCGCCAGCACCCGCATCATGAGCGACCTGTTTAAACGGCTGCATGAACTGACGCCGCGTCAGTTTCGCCAGCAGCATCCGCAGAGCCACCAGGAATCCGTCCGTTCACGGATAGGCCAGGCCGATATCTGGCAGCCGGTAGCCGTGGAGCGCCTCTATGCCCGGCTGAATGAGCCGGAGAAAAACGGCTGGGATAATCCTCCGCCGCGGCTGAATCCGCAGCAGACCCGCCAGATTGATCTGCGTCAGCTACCGGGCCGGGCCACGCCATTACGCCATACCCGAATCGTGGTCACCGTGCGCGAACTGGACGATTTATTACGCGAAGATGTCCGCCGCGAGCTGGAGCGGCTGCACGATACCCTGCCGGTCTATGCGATTGATATTCACGACCCGTTTCTCAGCAGCAGACTGTTCGCCACCGGCTGGGATGACCCGCAGATGGCAGGCTATGCCTGCTGGTACCAGCTGCAGCAAATTTTCAGCTGGCTGGCCAACATGGGCTGGGGGCTGATTTTGCATACCGGGCTGACCACCCGCTGCGATCTGCTACAGCGTTTTTTACGCCTCGCCGCGAATCACTTCCCTCCGGCGACGCTTGCCAGCTGGCGATTTGTCTGGCACTGGTCACCGCAGGCCAGCGAAGAGGCGCGCCAGCACGCCTGGCAACAGCAGCGCGACACGCTGCGGGCGATAGTGCCGCAGTCGCAGCTGGGGATCTGGCATCGCTTCCCGGAGAGCGCCATTGCTGAAGACACTCTGCTCCGTTCGCCGCTGTTGACCGAAGCCAGTTTTCTCGCCTGTCAGGCCGATGCGAACGAACTGCTGGATCTGGCCCAGCTCGATAGCAGCAGGCTGGCCGCCAGCGAAAACTATCCGGTACATAAACTGCGCCAGATCCATAGCGCCCTGCGCCATCGCCAGCTGTCGCTTCCCGTCTGGCTGCTCTCCTGGAATACGTTGACCGGCAACACCCGCGACACCAACGGCCGTTTCTTTCGCGGCGCGCTGTTGATGGATAACCTGCTGGGGCTGGCGGATCAGGTGTGGCTGGCCGGGTTCTGGCTCCACTCAGGCCTGCAGGGC
>ERZ1106922.443-NODE-443-length-12768-cov-3.212774_pt1 | contig 12768 bp, 10 predicted proteins | sample MGYA00403656_ERZ1106922 | MGnify/ENA primary metagenome ERZ1106922 (study PRJEB35170, sample SAMEA104062453) | human gut metagenome | biome: human gut; feature: human-associated habitat; material: faeces | place: Denmark | collected 2012-10-12 ... | reverse complement strand
AGTGACGACAATTTGAGTAGTTAGTTTATCTTGTCAGTAAAATCCTTAAAAAACATGGTGTTAATTTTACGATGGTGCGTGAGTAAGTTTCGCTGGCTGGAACAGCGAGATATTATTAAACAATCTTATTGTGATGTCGTCCGCTTGTCGGAGGAGTAAGATTTGGTTGTTTTTATAAGCGAATAGTTGTCATTTTTACTCCCATTTGCCGGCAGAATCTCGTAAACTTGATGCCGCTAAAATATTGTCAGTGACTAATAATCCGGCGGGCGCTGCGCCAGCAAAAATGTATAAATGAAGTACAGTGCATTGGTAGCTGTTAAGCCAAGGGCGGTAGCGTATCGAAACCGTCAGCGTCAATTCTGCAGTCATCTTCTATATGTTCTAAATTCCTAAAACCGGTTGCGACGGATGATTATCTGCAGCACCGGTATATAATCGGCACTCTTTCTGACTCAACAGTGTTTTATACCTCTGGTTGACCTGAGATAGCTCATGTTCACGGTCGGCGGCGATCGGTGTGAGGGGCGTCGCTGGCGTTTTGACTGTGGCACTGATAATTCAAATAGTGCGTGGCTGATTACGTTCGAAGGGACTACTTATTGCATCATCACTGCTGAACAAACATACTACGACTGGCGTCAGCGTGCGCTCTCTAAACTCATATTCCCCATGACTCGCCAGCTTGCGGAAACGGGGCTAAAAATGGATCTTGTATAATGATGAAAATCGCGCGTCTTGCACTTGCTTTGGGGCTGTTGACATCGGTGAGTGCGCAGGTTTATGCCTCTGGTCTGGTACTCAATGATAACGAACTGCGTAACGATCTCTCCTGGCTGTCTGACCGGGGAGTTATCCAGCTTAGCCTTTCGACCTGGCCCTTGAGTCAGGAAGAGATTACCCGGGCGTTAAAAAAAGCCAAACCCTCCTATTCTTCTGAACAGGTGGTGCTGGCGCGTATTAATCAGCGGCTTTCCTCATTAAAAGCTGATTTCCGCGTCAGCGGCTACACCTCTACCGATCAACCGGGAACCCCGCAGGGCTTTGCACAAAGCCAACCGGCAGATAATTCGCTATCGCTGGCCTTTAATAACAGCGGCGACTGGTGGGATGTGCATCTGCAGGGCAATGTAGAAGGCGGTGAGCGCATCAGCAATGGCTCCCGTTTCAATGCCAACGGCGCGTACGGTGCGGTGAAGTTCTGGAACCAATGGCTGTCGTTTGGCCAGATGCCACAGTGGTGGGGGCCTGGGTATGAAGGAAGTCTGATCCGCGGGGATGCCGCGAGACCGATGACAGGACTTCTGATGCAGCGCGCAGAACAGGCGGCTCCGGAAACCTGGTGGCTACGCTGGATTGGCCCCTGGCAGTATCAGATTTCCGCCAGCCAGATGAACCAGTACACGGCGGTACCCCATGCCAAGATTATCGGCGGCCGTTTGACCTTCTCGCCGTTCCAGTCGCTGGAACTGGGGGCTTCGCGCATCATGCAGTGGGGAGGAGAGGGACGCCCTGAATCCTTTAGCAGCTTCTGGGATGGTTTAACCGGACATGATAATACCGGTACTGCGAATGAACCCGGTAATCAGCTGGCGGGATTTGATTTCAAACTGAAGCTCGAGCCAACGCTGGGCTGGCCGGTGAGCCTATACGGCCAGATGATTGGGGAAGATGAATCCGGCTACCTGCCTTCGGCCAATATGTATCTGGCCGGAATTGAAGGGCACCACGGCTGGGGGAAAGATGCCGTTAACTGGTATGTAGAAGCGCATGATACGCGCTCAAATATGAGCAGAACAAATTATAGTTATAACCACCATATTTATACCGATGGTTATTATCAGCAGGGTTACCCGCTAGGCGATTCTATGGGGGGGGACGGGCAGCTGATTGCTGGTAAAGTTGAGTTGGTTACCGAAGATAATCAGCGCTGGAGTACTCGTCTGGTCTATGCCAAGGTGAATCCTAAAGATCAATCAATCAATAAGGCATTTCCGCATGCTGATACATTGAAGGGTGTACAACTAGGCTGGAGTGGGGATGTCTATAAGACAGTCCGCCTGAACACCTCGCTGTGGTATACCAATGCAGACCATAGCGATAGCGATGATGTTGGCGCAAGCGCCGGGATCGAGATCCCATTTAGTCTATAGGCTGAATGCTACAGGGAAATCAGAGAATGGACTTTAGTCTACCATTGTCTGCATGAAGCCAGCTGGGAACAAGCTGGTGGACGCTATGTAGCTCAGAAATAAGAAAATTTTAGTTTACTGATGATGTGACACTATGAAGAAAAAAATGGTTAGATTTTCGGCATTAGCATTGGCAATCGGGTTACTAGCGGGTTGTACTATTATGCCAGGGCAGGGGTTAAATAGCCTGCGCAAAAATGTTGTTGAACTACCGGATAGTGATTACGATCTGGATAAGCTAGTAAACATTTATCCAATGACACCTGGGCTTATTGAACAAATTCGCCCTGAAGCAATATTGGCTCGCCCAAATCCACAACTCGATAGTTTGTTAAAAAATTATGAATATCGCATTGGTGTGGGCGATGTGTTAATGGTGACCGTATGGGATCACCCAGAGTTAACGACTCCTGCGGGTCAGTACCGTAGTGCCAGCGATACCGGTAACTGGGTTAATGCCGATGGAACCATCTTCTATCCTTACATTGGAAAAGTTCAGGTAGTTGGTAAAACATTAGCTGAAGTGAGGCAAATAATTGCTAGCCGCTTAACTACCTATATAGAAAGTCCGCAGGTGGATATTAGTGTTGCTGCATTCCGTTCGCAAAAAGCTTATGTCACAGGTGAAGTGATAAAATCAGGTCAACAACCAATCACTAATATTCCGCTGACTGTGATGGATGCTATAAATAATGCGGGTGGTCTTGCTCCAGACGCAGACTGGCGCAATGTCGTATTAACACATAATGGAAAGGATACAAAAATATCACTCTATGCGCTAATGCAGAAGGGTGATCTCAGTGAGAACCATCTACTATATCCAGGTGATATTTTGTTTGTGCCACGTAATGATGACCTTAAAGTTTTTGTAATGGGTGAAGTTGGCAAGCAAAGCACGATGAAGATGGACCGTAGTGGTATGACTTTAGCTGAAGCTATAGGAAATGCGGAAGGGATATCCCAAGCATTAAGTGATGCGACAGGAATATTTGTTGTGCGCCAATTAAAAGGAGATAAGCAAGGTAAAATTGCCAATATATATCAGCTTAATGCGCAGGATGCATCAGCCATGGTTTTAGGCACTGAGTTTCAATTGCAGCCATATGATATTGTATATGTAACAACTGCTCCACTAGTACGTTGGAATAGAGTCATATCTCAACTTGTCCCAACAATTACTGGTGTTCATGATATAACTGAAACTGGTAAATATATTCGGACTTGGTGATAGATATGTTTGATTCTATACTTATTGTATGCACGGGGAATATTTGTCGCTCACCTATTGGTGAGCGTTACTTGAAAAAAGCTATGCCCAATAAAAAAATTGAATCTGCTGGTACGGGAGCTCTGGTTGGACATAATGCTGACGAAATAGCAATTAAAATAGCTATGGAGCATCATCTCTCACTCGATGGACATAAAGGTAGGCAATTTACTGCATCTTTAGCAAGAGACTATGAATTAATTCTTGTTATGGAAAAAAGCCATATCGAACAAATTGGTAGAATAGCACCAGAGGCTAGAGGGAAGACAATGTTGTTTGGTCATTGGTTGAATCAACGCGAAATTCCTGATCCTTATCGGAAAAGTGAAGAAGCGTTTTATTCAGTCTATCAATTAATTGAAAAAGCCGGTCAGAGTTGGGTTAATAAACTTGGTGCTTAAATATCAGGAATTAAGGCATGTCAATAGCAAAAAATAATCCTCAAAGTAAAGATAGTGATGAAATTGATTTGGGTCGCCTGTTGGGGGAGCTGATTGATCATCGAAAATTAATAATTTCGGTCACATCGCTTTTTACCTTAATTGCACTAGTCTATGCTATGTTTGCTACACCTATCTATCAAGCTGACGCGTTAATACAGGTTGAGCAAAAGCAAGCAAATGCTATATTAAGTAATTTGAGTCAAATGCTTCCTGATAGTCAGCCACAATCAGCTCCTGAGATTGCTTTGTTAGAATCAAGAATGATTTTAGGCAAAACCGTCGATGATATAAATTTACAGACAAGAGTGAAGCAAAATTATTTTCCTGTTTTAGGTCGTGGGTTTTCGCGACTTCTTGGGGAAAAAGAAGGAAATATTTCTATATCAAGATTATATCTTGAGAATACTGGTGATGATTTACCAGAGTTAATTTTAACTGTCAAAGATAAAAGGCATTACACAATACAATATAATGGAAAAGAAATTGAGGGTTTAGTTGGCGAATTATTGAATGACAATGGCATTTCAATCAAAGTTGATGAAATGGATGCTGAACCAGGGACAGAATTTACAGTTACTTATGTTACTAGACTTAAGGCTATTACAGACCTACAAGAAATATTTAACGTCGCAGATCAAGGAAAAGATACTGGTATTTTAACCCTATCTTTAACTGGGGATAATCCTGGATTAATCGAAAAAATAGTTAATAGCATTAGTGTTAATTATCTAACCCAGAATATTGATAGGCAAGCAGCACAAGATGCAAAAAGTTTAGAGTTTTTAAATAATCAATTACCTCAAGTACGCAGTGATCTTGATATATCTGAGGGCAGACTGAATCAGTTCAGAAAATTAAATGATTCTGTTGATTTATCCCTAGAAGCTAAATCTGTTTTGGATCAAATAGTCAATGTAGATAATCAGCTTAACGGGTTGACATTCAGAGAGTCCGAAATATCTCAATTGTATACTAAAGAACATCCGACATATAAGGCTTTATTAGAAAAACGGAAAACACTTCAGGATGAGAAAGCCAAGCTAAATAAAAAAGTTGCGTCTATGCCTGAAACTCAACAAGAGATATTGCGTCTAAGCCGTGATGTTGACTCAGGAAGAGCTGTTTATATGCAGCTACTAAATCGTCAGCAAGAGTTAAGTATAGCAAAATCCAGTGCTATAGGTAATGTTCGTATTATTGATGACGCAGTAACTCAGCCAAAACCAATTAAACCCAAGAAACTACTTATACTACTGGTTGGTATCATCTTTGGCGTACTGGTGTCGGTAGGTATTGTTTTGCTGCGTGTCTTTTTACGGCGGGGAATTGAATCTCCTGAGCAGTTGGAAGAACTGGGTATTAATGTGTATGCGAGTATTCCTGTTTCAGAGGTTTTTGCCAAAAAGGCAGGCCAAAATCAAAGATGGAAGAGCAAACAAGAATTTAGTTCCTTTAATTTTTTAGCTGTTGATAACCCCGCTGATTTAGCAATCGAGGCTATTCGTGGGTTAAGGACAAGTTTACATTTCGCAATGATGGAAGCACACAACAACGTATTGATGATATCTGGAGCTAGTCCTAACGCAGGGAAAACATTTGTTAGCTCAAATTTAGCAGCGATCATAGCGCAGACTGGTAAAAAAGTATTGTTTATTGATACAGACATGCGCAAAGGTTATACTCATAAAATATTCAATGTTAATAATGATAATGGACTGTCAGATATTTTGGTTGGAAAGATAGATGTCACCAGTTCACTTAAAAAAATAACTTCAGTAGGTTTTGATTTTATTTCCAGAGGTATGGTGCCTCCAAATCCTGCTGAATTATTAATGCATCATCGTTTTTCGGATTTGATTACATGGGCAAGTCAAAATTATGATATTGTCGTATTAGATACTCCTCCTATTTTAGCAGTAACTGATCCTGCAATCATTGGCCATTATGCTGGAACCACATTACTAGTTGCACGATTCGAGCTGAATACGGCGAAAGAGATCGATATAAGTATAAGACGCTTTGAACAAAGTGGAGTGAGTGTTAAAGGTTGTATTCTGAATGGGGTAGTCAAAAAAGCCAGTAGTTATTATGGTTATGGTTATAGCCACTACGGGTATTCATATACTGACGATAAGTAATCACAAAATCAGGAACCGGGCTACTGTAAGCCCGGTTTATTTCTCTTCTCTCTTCTCATCATTAATTTAATACCAATAGTATATTTAGAATATGCGTTTAAACATTGAGAGGGAATCATGACGCTCCTCGGTAGAAATATTTTAGTCAGTGCTACTCTAGCTTTGTCTGACTTTTTTAGTTTCACTATATCAATTTATTTAGCAAAGGGATTGTTATCTATTATCTTAAGTGATTACGATAAAATAATTCCAACAAATCAAACTGAAGGATGGATTGCATTACACTTATTATTGGCTTTCTGTTGTGTTGCCTGGTATTCAATACGCTTGCGCCACTATTTTTATCGCAAGACGTTTTGGTTTGAATTAAAAGAGATTCTACGGACTTTAGTTATTTTTGCAATCATTGAGATTGCAGTTATGGCATTCACAACATGGTCTTTTTCACGCTATTTATGGGTTCTGACTTGGTTGTTTGTATTAATTCTGGTACCTGCATCCCGCATGATGACTAAACGAATATTGGATGCACTTAATCTCTGGCGGCGAGATACCTGGATTATTGGTAGTGGTGAAAATGCACATGAAGCCTACAAAGCAATTAATAGCGAACGAAATCTGGGATTAATCATTGTAGGATTTATTCATAGCGATGGTGGCACACCAGTCGGAGAACAGTTTGATGGTGTACCTGTATTAGAAAATAATCTAAATTGGTTATCAACAAAAGATAAAAAAACTCAATTTATAGTTGCAGTCGAATCCCACCAAAGTGAAATAAGAAATACCTGGCTAAGAAACTTTATGATAAGGGGATATCGGTACGTTTCCGTTATCCCTACACTACGCGGGATGCCACTTGATAGTACCGATATGTCGTTTATTTTTAGTCATGAAGTTATGATTTTTCGTGTTCAGCAAAATCTTGCTAAATGGTCCTCAAGAGTTATCAAAAGACTCTTTGATATTTTTGGTTCACTAGCAATTATCGTTATGCTTTCACCTGCGTTGATTTATATAAGTCGCAAAGTAAAAAAAGACGGAGGGCCGGCTATTTATGGCCATGAGCGTATTGGCAAAGGCGGGCGTCCATTTAAATGTCTCAAATTCCGTTCCATGGTTATAAATTCAAAAGAGGTTTTAGCTGATCTTCTTGAGCAAGATCCCGCGGCTAAAGAGGAATGGGATGCCACTTTTAAATTAAAAAATGATCCACGAGTTACTAAGATCGGCGGATTTCTTCGAAGGACCAGTCTGGATGAATTACCGCAACTGTTCAATGTCCTCAAAGGGGAAATGAGTCTTGTTGGACCGCGCCCAATTATCACTGCAGAATTAGAGCGTTATAATGATGAGGTCGATTACTATCTGCTCAGCAAACCAGGCATGACTGGTTTATGGCAAGTTAGTGGCCGTAGTGATGTTGACTATGAAACTAGAGTCTATCTGGACGCATGGTATGTTAAAAACTGGTCAATGTGGAATGATATTGCCATTCTCTTTAAGACTATAGGTGTGGTATTGAAAAAAGATGGTGCATATTAAATACCTCCTTGAAAATATTTAATCAAGAGATATAAAATGAAATACTATATGGCCATACCAACTTATAATGGTGGGGAAATATGGAAAGCAGCTGTAGCTAGTATACGACAGAATGCACCTGCTGATTTATTTGTCCACGTTATTGACTCATCAAGTAAAGATGAGACTGCTTCAATAGCTGAGACTGCGGGGTTTAATGTGCTGTCTATTGAAGGAAAAGATTTCAATCATGGCGGGACGCGAAATAAAGCAGTTGAAAATTATATTGAACAATATGATGTGGTAATTTTTCTGACTCAAGATGCTGTTCCTCAACCGCATTTTATTGAAGAAATAATGTCTGTTTTCTCAGATGATAGAATTGCATGTGCCTATGGTCGACAATTGCCGCATACCGATGCCAACCCACTTGCAAGACATGCAAGAAATTTTAGCTATCCGGATAAAAGTTATGTTTGTGGAAAGGAAGATATCCCTAAAATGGGATTAAAGGCAGTATTTATGTCTAATTCTTTTTCAGCTTATCGACTATCAACTTTCAGAGAGTTGGGTTGTTTTCCGTCTAATACAATTTTATGTGAAGATATGTTTTTTACTGCTAAAGCAATACTTGCTGGTCATAAGATTGCCTATGCTGCGAAAGCAGTTGTGAGACATTCACATAACTATACTCCATCTGAAGAGTTTAGGCGCTACTTTGATATTGGCGTCTTTCATAAGGATGAATCCTGGATTCGCCAAAGTATCGGGGGGGCAGGAGGTGAAGGTAAGAAATTTATTTATTCAGAAATTAAATATCTGCTTAGACACGCTCCTCATTGGATACCTATGGCATGTATAAATAATTTTATGAAAATAATAGGATATAAATTAGGGCAGCGATATGACAAGTTACCTAAAAAAATGATTAAACTATTTAGTATGCATAAGCGGTATTGGGGATTTTGATTTTATAGTTCATTCCGACTTTTAGTATAGCAATGCCTTATATTGGGCGATATAGAGATAAGAGGACAGCATGAAAATACTTGTCACTGGTGGTGCAGGATTTATTGGTTCGGCCGTAGTACGTCATATAATTAAAGATACTAAAGACGAAGTGGTAGTGGTTGACAGCTTAACCTATGCGGGCAATCTTGAGTCGTTGAAAGAGGTTGCTGACAACGTTCGCTTTAAATTTGAACATGTGAATATCTGCAACAGGGCCGAGTTAGACCGTGTTTTTAGTGAGCATCAACCAGATGCTATAATGCACTTGGCAGCGGAAAGTCACGTAGATCGTTCAATCGACGGCCCAGCAGAGTTTATCGAAACCAATATCATTGGTACCTATACGATGCTTGAGGCTGCACGTTCGTACTGGAATCAACTAGATGAGAAAGGAAAAAAAGGTTTCCGTTTTCACCATATCTCGACGGATGAGGTTTATGGAGATCTTCACGGAACGGATGATCTATTCACTGAGACAACTTCATATGCTCCAAGTAGCCCATATTCCGCATCCAAAGCTTCAAGTGACCATTTAGTTCGGGCATGGCATCGAACCTATGGACTTCCAACTATTGTAACGAATTGCTCTAATAATTATGGACCATATCATTTTCCGGAAAAGTTGATACCGCTTATCATTTTGAATGCATTGGATGGCAAACCTCTCCCAGTGTACGGTGATGGTGGACAGATCCGTGATTGGCTATATGTTGAGGATCATGCTCGTGCATTATATAAAGTCGTCACCGAAGGTGAGGTTGCAGAAACCTACAATATTGGCGGTCATAACGAACGCAAAAATATTGATGTTGTGATGACTATATGCCAGTTGCTTGAAGAGCTTGTTCCTGCTAAGCCTGCTGGTGTCGTACAATATACCGATCTTATCACCTATGTTGCAGATCGTCCCGGCCATGATATGCGTTATGCAATTGATGCAGATAAGATCTATAGAGAGCTCGGGTGGAAGCCACTGGAAACTTTTGAAAGTGGAATTCGTAAAACGGTTGAATGGTATCTGGCTAATGAAGTGTGGTGGAGTCGAGTAAAAGATGGTTCATATGCTGGTGAACGCTTAGGCCTGTCTCGTTAAATTAATCAAGGAAAAGAAAATGAAAGGTATTGTTCTTGCAGGTGGTTCTGGCACTCGTCTTTATCCTATCACTAAAGGGACGTCTAAGCAGCTTTTGCCAATTTATGATAAACCAATGGTTTATTATCCAATCTCTGTTCTTATGCTTGCCGGTATTCGCGATATATTAATCATTTCGACTCCGGAAGATATGCCAGGATTTAAGCGCTTACTCGGTGACGGCAGTCAGTTTGGGGTGAAATTTAGCTATGCTATTCAACCAAGTCCGGATGGACTTGCTCAAGCCTTCCTGATCGGTGAAGAATTTATTGATGGCGATAGCTGCGCACTTGTTCTGGGTGATAATATCTACTTTGGTGAAAGCTTTGGGCGTAAGTTAGAAGCTGTTGTACAACGTACTGATGGTGCAACTGTTTTTGGCTATCAAGTGATGGATCCAGAGCGTTTCGGCGTTGTTGAATTTGATGAAAGCAATCGCGCGGTATCACTTGAAGAAAAACCGTCTGAACCTAAATCTAACTGGGCAGTTACAGGACTATATTTCTATGACAAGAATGTTGTAGAGATGGCAAAAAAAGTTAAACCATCGGCTCGTGGCGAGTTAGAAATTACTACATTAAATGAAATGTACCTCGAACTTGGTAATTTACATGTTGAAAAGCTAGGTCGCGGTTTTGCATGGCTTGATACAGGTACTCATGAGAGTCTATTAGAGGCATCTCAGTTTATTCATACTATTGAACAGCGTCAGGGCTTCAAAGTGGCTTGCCTTGAAGAGATTGCTTACCGCAAAGGGTGGCTTTCTAAAGATGAAGTATTGGCTCAGGCCAAAGTACTTTCAAAAACGCAATATGGACAGTATCTCCAGATGCTTGTGGAGGAGAAATAATTATGCAAGTTATTGATACCAAAATCTCTGATGTAAAAATAATTCAACCTAAGGTTTTTGGTGATGCTCGAGGCTTCTTCGTAGAAACTTTTGAGAAGAAACGTTATCAAGACATGTTGAATATAGACTTGGATTTTGTTCAGGATAATCACTCTCGCTCAACGAAAGGGGTACTGCGCGGACTCCATTTTCAAACACAACATGCACAGGGCAAATTGGTGCGAGTTGTCCGTGGTGAAGTATTTGATGTTGCTGTTGATATTAGGCCTGATTCACCAACCTTTGGGCAATGGGAGGGGGTGATTCTTTCAGAAGAAAATAAAACTCAATTCTGGATACCGCCAGGCTTGGCGCATGGGTTTGTGGTTCTTTCTGACATAGCTGATTTTGAGTATAAGTGCACAGATTACTATAACCCTGGATTTGAGGGATGTGTTGTCTGGGATGATGCTGATATTGGTATAGATTGGCCTGAGAAGAATCCACTGCTTTCTGAAAAAGATAAGCAGGGCAAGACGCTTAAGGAGTTATTTGCATGAAAGTGTTATTAACTGGTGCAAATGGTCAATTAGGTCAGTGTTTTCAGGACAGGCTACCCGAAGGTTGGGATGTCTGGGCTACAGATACTTCCGAACTTGATATTACGAGCAAAGATTTGGTTTTAGCTGCTGTAAACAAATACAAACCAGATATTATTGTCAATGCTGCGGCTTATACTGCTGTTGACAAAGCTGAAAGTGATATAGATACAGCTCGTTTAGTTAATAAAGTTGGTCCTGAAAATCTGGCAATCGCTGCAGGCAAAAATGGTGCTATTTTTGTTCATGTATCAACTGACTATGTATTTGATGGTAGAGCATCTATCCCATATAAGGAATGTGATGATACCAATCCTTTGGGGATCTATGGTCTAACAAAACTTGAAGGGGAAAATGCTGTAACAAATGCGCTACCTAATGCAATCATTTTGAGGACCGCATGGGTTTTTAGCGAGTATGGCAATAATTTTGTAAAAACTATGTTGCGGTTAGCTAAGGAGAGGGATTCTCTTGGTATCGTATCCGATCAATATGGTTGCCCAACTTATGCGGGTGATATTGCACAAGCGATTATAACTCTTGCGTCTAAAAATGCTAAAGGTGGAATTTATCATTTTTGCGGTGATAAAGAAGTAAGTTGGAGCGAATTCGCTGAAGAAATATTCTCAGTGGCACTTAGTGTTAATAAATTAAGTAAAATCCCAGTGGTTAATAAAATAACAACTGAACAATATCCTACTCCGGCTAAAAGACCTGCGTATTCAACACTTAACTGTGAAAAAATTAGAGTGGTAGGCATTGAGCGCTCTAAATGGGAAATCGCATTAAGAAAAGTCATAACCCAATTATAATCACAATTTGGCCAGAAAAATCTGGCCTTCTAATAAAGTATTATTTCTGATGAGGTGATAGGTATTTTATGCTCATTTCTGAAACCAGACCTAAAGTTAGCATCTATATATCAACATATAATAGATTGGGAAAGTTGAAGAGAGCCATAAACTCCGTTCTAGGTCAAGATTATCAGAACTGGGAATTACTAGTTTGTGATGATGCATCTACAGACGGAACTAGTGAATTTATGAATGCTCTAATATTAACTGACGAACGAATACGGTATTTAAGAAGTGAAAGTAATAAAGGTGCTTGCCAGACAAGGAACTTAGGTATTTTTAATGCAACGGGATTGTTTATAACTGGCCTTGATGACGATGATGAGTTTACTCCAGATAGACTGACTTTTTTTTTACAACATTGGGATGATAAATATTCATTCATTTGCTGTGATTTTTTAAACAAATATCCTAATGGTGAAAGTAAACAGTACTATTGTCAGGATAAGGAGTATCATGTTTTTGATGCAAAGGATCTTCTATATGAGAATGAAGCATCAAATCAAATTTTCACATTAACAGAAAGGCTTCGGTCGATTGGTGGTTTCAATAAAGATGTTAAGCGTTTACAAGATTGGGATACTTGGCTTCGATTAGCACATCTCCATGGTCAATTTATTCGTTTTAATCATGTTTCTTATATAATGCATCATGACCATGGCCCTCATGAAATTCGAGTTTCACAAAATGAAAAAATTACATCTGCATTACTCTCTTTAGCTGAGCGGAATAGCGATATATATTCGAGTGAGGATAGTCTGTTTATGGTTTATCTTGTT
>ERZ1106922.427-NODE-427-length-13380-cov-15.167955_pt1 | contig 13380 bp, 17 predicted proteins | sample MGYA00403656_ERZ1106922 | MGnify/ENA primary metagenome ERZ1106922 (study PRJEB35170, sample SAMEA104062453) | human gut metagenome | biome: human gut; feature: human-associated habitat; material: faeces | place: Denmark | collected 2012-10-12 ... | reverse complement strand
AATGATGTTGTCTTGAATATAAAAAAATAAGGTCGGACAGTATGTCCGACCTTCCTTTGGCGTTCGCGCTTTGCCGAAACATACACGCGGCAGCGCGTATGTTGGAGGCAAACAATCGGCGCGAGATCTTAGCGTTGCGCAACACAAAGTCAGCGATAATATCAGCCGGCGAAGGCGATATCTATGTTGCCCACGTTCGTCGTTACAGTGAGGGTAAAGCGTCCGTTGCCGCCGTCGGATATGTTGCTGTCGCCGACGTCCGTCGTCGCGGTCACCGTGTAATCGCGGACGTTGCCCGCCAGCGTCGCGCGGATATTACCGACGTCCGTGCGCAGTTCTATGCGCGTCGCGGTCACCGTGCCGCCCTTAAGCTCGATGTTTCCCGTGTCGCCGGATGCGGTCACGCTTTGCGCGGTGATCCCGCCCGTCGCGGTTATGTTGCCGTTATCCGTTTCCGCCGTCATGCCGTCCGCGCAGGTCAGACTCCCGATCGTTATGTTGCCGTTGGCCGTTTGGGCGTCGAGCGATACGCACTCGACGTCTTTTATCGTTATGTTACCGTTGTCTGTTTCGACCTCGATCGCCGCGTATTCGGCGCTCGAAACGGTGACGTTGCCGTTCTCGGTGCGCACTTTAACGGGGATGAGGGCGTCTGACGGGAGCGTAAGTTTCGCGGCGGGAGCGCCGAAGTCCCATGCGAACAGGTCAAAGCCCCGTGCTTCTTCCTCCAGCGTCAGCTTACCGTCCCGCACCTCCGCAGTCGTCCCGTCGTCGTCCTCGCGAACGGGGTAGGTGAGAGTTATGCTCTGAACGTCCTCCGACACCACTATCTCCACGTTTGAATTGCGGAAGTGCAGATCGACGGCGTTTATCTCCTCGTCGCCCTGTACGAACTCGCGCTCGACGTACCGCACGGTGGAAAGTCGGGTAAGATCCCAGCCTTCCGCCGTCATGCCGCAGGCGAACACCACGGCGCCTATGATCAGTATCGCCCCGCCTATGATACACATCAGCTTTCCCGCTTTTTTGAGCTTATCCATGTCGCGCGCTCCTTTTTCCTTTAATGAAGTTACGTACCCATGCGAACGTCATGCCCAGCAGTCTGACGCACAGCCACGTCAGGTATGCGAACACGGGCAGCATGACGGCTCCCGCTCCCGTCGCCGCGATACCGATGCCGAGGTGCGCGACGTGCGCGCCCGTGGCGCCTTCGCCGATGAGCATCACTATCGCCCACACGAACTGCGCCACGCCTGCGAGCGATACCGCCACGCCGCTTATCGCCACCGAAAGAAAGGCCACCGCCACCGACAACAGAACGGCAAGCAACGGTATTCCTACGAACAGCCCTAGTATCACGACGATCGCGGTGCGCGATGCCGTGTCCGCCGCCGTGGCCGCGCGGCGTTCTTTGACGGCAACGCCCGCTTCGTCGGCTATGCGACGCGCCGCGTCCTCGGGATCTCCGAACTCCGCCGTGATCGCCTCTTCGCTCATGCCCGCGTCCCGCTTGTCTCCGTACAGCTCGTCGTAATACTCCGCCGCGGCGTTCCGTTCGCTCGCCGGCAGACTTCTGAGCGCCTTTCTGAATCTTTTGTTCCACTGTTTCCGCGTCATGTGACACCTCCGTCCGCGATGAACGCATATATCCGTTTGAGCATTTCCGCGTCCTGCAAAAATTCGCGGATCTTTTCCTCGCCCTGCGCCGTTATCGTGAAGTATTTGCGCAGTCGTCCGTTGTGCGCTTCCGTCCTTGACCGCACACAACCCGCCGCCTCCAGCCTTTTCAGTATGGGGTAAAGCGTGGATTCGGCTATCTCGATACACGGCGCGACGTCTGACAGTATCTTATACCCGTACGATTCGCCCCGCCTGAGCACGGACAGTACGCATACGTCCAACAGCCCCTTCTTCAACTGACTGTCCATGATCCCTCCCGAATACTGTTTTATATATAATACTATACAATACATAGTATTAAATGTCAAGCGTTTTCATACATTTTTTTATATCGAAAAGGGGGTACGATGCGTTTTCTCATCCCTCGCGCCTCCTTGAGGTTCAAGTCCTATCCGAAAAAGAAATCCCCTGCCACAAGGCAGGGGATTGGCTCCTCGGATAGGACTTGAATTTGAAATGCCGTAAATGTCCGGGGATTTTGTCCTTAAAATTGTATATTACTGATAGAAAATTATCTTTTTTAATGATTTTATGTCTTTAATTCATATTTACAGGGACGTAATTCGGGACATAGCAGTATTTCAGTACTTAACCTTTGCCATTTCCGAGAGCATGAATGCGTCCGAGAAGTGCGTATAGGTTTGTCCGATAAGCCTTTCCGAATTATCTCCGAGCCAGATGTCTACGATTTCCTGCCTGACGAACTCCTGACATTTGGTGGCGAATGTGTGTCGCAGGACGTACTGTGTTTTGTCCGGAAAAATGCGTTTGAATATTTGGTTCAGTCTTTCGGTCTTTCTGAGAACCGGCGGTATTGACGTTATACTTTCTTATGCCATTCGGGAGAATGGAATGCGTTTGTATTCTATTCTTCCTTTTTTTCTTTTGGCATTTCGTGCGATCAGGAAGTCGCCGTCTATACGCGCGGTTTCTACTTCGCAGGGGCGTAAACCGAAATATAGTTCGAGCAGCAGCTCCGTGCGATATTCGGCAAATTCCGGCTCGTTCAGCTTTGCTACGAAATATCGTATTTCGTCATCGGTCAATGCTGTCCGCGTTGTTCGTTGGTATTTTATGAATTCAATCAATTTTACCGGATTGTGAGTGATTAGACCGTTATAGTAAGCGTAATTGAAGATTTGGTTTAATATGGATCGGATATCTTCGCAGGCTCTTTTCTTGTCGTCTACTTGTTGTAATATTTTCATGAGCTCCGCGCTGCGGATATTCCGAATGTTTTTGCCGGCGAGCGGGGGATATATGTACCGTTTGTAATAGTTGTAGTAATGTTTATAGGTTTCCGCGGTTATTCGCCCTTTCCGGCAGCTGAACCACTCTTCCGCTATTTTATCGACGGTTAGCTGCTTGGTCGGTATCGGTTCGCCCTGCATGGCATGGGTGAACGCAGTTATGAAACGTTCTTTTGCTGTTTCGAGGTCTGTCGATGACGCGCATATATCGTAACCGTTTTTGCGCCAGCGTATGTCATAGCAATATGTATACGCTCCAGATTTTCTTTTGCGGACGTGCGCTACGGCTCCGTTCGCAAGAAATATTTCTCTTGTTTTTTTCGGCATTTTTGAAATCTCCTTTTTTGTGAATTTCAAAAAGCCTGTTTGTTCGCTCTCGAAATCGTTTTCCGGAAGAGCGATCTGAGCGAGGTCGTTCAGCTCGGAAGAGATTTCGATAATCTCTTTTTTGTCGGCGGCAAGTAACAATCTTGCTGAAAGGTTAATAATCTTCTCTGAAATTTTCATAATATGCCTCCTTGACAAAAGTGTTTTTTGACATTTTAGCATACTATTGCGGACAGCTTGTCTGTCCACGATTGAAAATTTCTTTGTCGGAAAATGCGGAAGATTACAGATTAATCATTTCCTCTATCATTTTCAAGGCGAGCGCCTGGGCGTGCTCGCCTTTTTTTGCGCCGAGATCCCGGAAGGCCTGGAGCAAGTCGTCTTCTTCCGGAGTGACGTTCCGAACCACGGTCGGGACTATGCCGGCAGCATATTCTTCTTCTGTCCAGCCTATGCCGAGCGCACGCTCAACCGCTCTGATAGTATTATTCGTCGGATTGCTTCTTTTGTTGTTAAACAGTTCGATTAATGTACGTTTGGATATATTTGTTTTTGCGGCTAAATCATCAAACGTCATTTTCAATTCTTTTTTTCTTTGTTTGTACAGGTCAATATCCATTAGATTACCTCCATACGTGTAACTATAATTTTGAATTGAAAAAAATGCAATAAATTTCTCCAAAACCTATTGACAAGTTACATATATTGCGTTATACTTATGTAAAGTTACATATATGTAATTTTTGGAGGTATACAACAATGGAAAACAAATTTATTCAGTTAACGGGCAAAAGAGAGAGCGACGGGATTCTTTTGCCCGTTTCGCGTGTTCAGCGCTGGGATATGTCGGACGGCAGGACTATGGTCGTACTGTTCGAGAACCGGCACCGGCTCGAAGGCTTTTACGTGATAGAGAGTATTACCGAAATAGCCGCTATGCTGCGTTCAAGCATAACGAACGTCGTATCGCTGCACCTCGTCGACGAACCCGCTTCGGACGAGCCGGACACCGAAGAATGTTCCCTGTACCCCGCGTGCCTGGACGACATTACAGGCTGGTGAGATATGCGCGAGTATTTATTCAAAGTCATATTCGAAGACGGCTCAGTGGATTATATCCCCATAAAAGCAGATAACGTACGCGAAGCGCGCAGGATCTTCCGCCGGCAGCATTCGAGCCCGAAGACGGGAGATCTCGCCGGGTTCCATTGGTGCCTGCTTCGCGTGTACGGGGAGATCGGAGTATGAAAGTTCTTGTAGCATGTGAGGAGAGCCAGCGCGTGACGATAGCGTTCCGTGAGCGCGGTCACGAGGCATATAGTTGCGATATTCAGCCTTGTTCCGGCGGTCACCCGGAATGGCATATTCAGGGCGACGCACTGGAGTTGCTCGGATATAAATGGGATCTCATAATCGCACACCCTCCTTGCACTTATCTTTCGAAAGTCGGTTCAATGTTGCTGTTTAACAGTGATCACAGCATTAAGTCGGAAGAACGGTTAAAGCGCGGTTTCGAAGCCAAGGAATTTTTCATGAGGTTCTATAACGCGGATTGTCCGAAGATCTGCGTGGAGAATCCGACGCCCATAAAGATATTCGGTTTGCCGAAACCGGATTGCATAATAAATCCCTGCGACTTCGGTGATCCGTACCTGAAACGGACTTGCCTGTGGCTGAAAGGATTGCCGCCGCTTTTCTGTACCTCGATTTTCCCTGAAAGTGCGGTAACAAGTTGTATAAAATCGAGGTGGTATATGAACGGAACCGGGGCGTACCGACAGCGTAACCGGAGTAAAACGTTTCCGGGGATAGCCAAAGCAATGGCCGAACAATGGGGAGATTTATTTTGACGGTAATAGGCAATTTTCTTATAAGCCGCGGAGTATCCGCAATGACTGTGTTCATGATAGAAGACCTGGCGCGGTTCCCGACGTGCGGGTACTACACGGATCCGGCCGGCGGGCGTAAAGTAATAGACGTATTCGGTATGCAGTTCGACGTGCTGCGGGCGTGGTTCAATAATCCGAACAACAGCAGCCGCATACCGGAGTTTGACAGAGCGGTTATAGAGTGCTGCATGCGGCGCAAGAGCGCGGACTATGCGGCGGTATAAACAAGAGGTATATCAGGCGTTCCCTCTCGGGGACAACAACAAAGAATCCATAGAAAATATAAGGAGTGTAAAGATTATGGAAGACACCATCAAAAAAACCATCGTTATTATTTCGTTTTCAAAGGGACTTACGTCCAAGAACAACCCGGACTATAGTTTCGACATCTGCGAGTTTCTTACCCGGAAAACGGGCAAAGACCGCGAAGGCAAAGAGTTCGTTACATACCAGACGAAGAGCGGAATCGGGGACATCGAGCTGACGCCGGAAGTGGATCCGGCAAAGCTGCGTTTCGGAACGGTAGCGGTCGGAGAGTTCGGCGAAGTCTACGACAGCAAGAACAAAGTGAACGTTCTGGGACTTGTGGGGATCTCGAAGATCCTGACTCCGAGCCCGATCGACCTCGAAACCGCGTTTCAGAAGAAATAAACCGCCATTGAGCGGGTAACCGCTTGATATACCTCTCTCGTCATCGGCGGAGCGAGCATAAACAAATCCGCCTCTTATGCGGCGAACCGAGAGGGTCACCGGCCGGGGCAGTTCCGGCGCGCTGCGTCAAAATCTGTAAGGAGGTGAAGAGCATGGCGGTAAAGGTAACGAGCAGGAGCGGCAAAACGGTAACGCTGCTTAATCCGTCGGAGAAAGGCCGGAAGGCTGCGGCGGAGCTGAAAGCGGGCATAAAGTGCACGAACGACCATAAGGTCAAGCGCAATGCCGACGGCAGCGTACAGCGGCTGACGAAGAACGAGCGCGCATGGCGTGCGGGTTATCTCACGGCGAGATCGGACAGTGCGAAGGCCTGGAAATCTCAGCAGAAGAAAGCGCAGCCGAAAAGAACGACGAAGAAATCGGCCGGCAGAAAGACCGGCGGCACTCGAATGAGTTTTTAATCGGCGGAACAGCCGAAAGATAATTTAATTTATAAAGGAGAATAAACATGAACAATTTACAGAAACACGAGCGCAGCGACGCGATCAAGTGGTTTGTGGTGGGACTGGCAATAGTTCTCATCATAGCGGCGATCGTCCTGGGTGTGTTTTCGAACTGGTACACCAACTGGGACGTAAGTACGTGGTTCGGACAGGGGCAGCAGGAAGAGACGGAAGAGGAAGAACAGACCGATCCCGTGCAGGACAGCCTTGTTGCTAGCATCGCGGCAAGCGACGGTATTTCCCTGCTTATGGCTCCCGCTACCGTTATGGACGCAGCTACCGGCGAAACGCGTTCCGCAGGCCAGACCGTGTCCGTCACCAACGCCGAAGACGGCGTGACATACTCCTGGGCGCTGTCGTGGTCGGGTTCCGGCAATGCTTCGGATTACGTGTCGCTTTCCGCGGCTACCGGTACGTCAGTGACCGTAAGCGCCGTTCAGCCGTTCGGTACGCAGATAAAGCTCACCTGCACCGCGTCCATTTCCGGCAAGAACGTTTCTTCCGCGGTATGCAATCTGGACTACAAAAAGCGTCTGACCGGCATGCAGCTTAACGGCGTAAGCATTACCGACGGCGGTACGTACTCGCTCGACGATTTCACTACCGCGAACAGCTTCGCCAACGCCATGAAGAGCGGCGGCTGCACTTTTACCGTAACGGGCGTATACGGCACCGGTTCGGTATCTTCTTCGTCAGGCAGCACGCAGATCATAGACGCATGGTCGTCGTATGACGATTATTCGCAGAAGTATGAAGGCAATTCCACTCCGCCTAATCTCAGCGACATCTGTTACGGCGTAGGCATAATCACGTCGTCTGAGATGAAAACGCAGTGGGAGAACGGAACGGTGGACGCAATGACGAGTATGTTTACCGCGTACGAATTGAGCGGCACCGTATTCAAGCTCCAGGTAGGGCTTGTGAGCACCGACTCAGACATTTCCGGGTCTTACACCATAAATCTCGAATACCCGTCGTCGTGGGTTCCGGCGTTCTCGTACAACGTTGCCGTTAACACGCCGAGCATTATCTTTTAATCAGACAGAGAGGTGAAAATGAACAGTAAGATATATTCTACCGTAGCCGTTGTCATTGTCGTGCTTGCGCTAATAGCCGGAGGAATTATACTTGCACTGTATTTCACCGGTATGTTCGATTTATCGCGGCCGGAGCCGGAACCGGTCGGGTTTTCCGTCACCATTGACGACGAAATATACGATACGGATACCGAAGGTCTTGTTATAGCTTCCGGAACGAATATAATCGTCGGGACTGACGAATATACGGTGACGATCGGGGCGGCAATGCCGTCGGAAGACATGACATTTATAGTCGGCACGGAGTTATGGAGCTGGTCGGATATTTCGAAATGGGACATGACTTCATGTTTCGATATATCGGTCGGAGAGAAATCATTTATTCTTGGTTATACCGGTTTCCCGGAAATAATAGCCCGTGCTTTCGATGTAAATGAGGCAGAGGTGAAAACCGGAGCAGCCTCAGCCGGTGACATATTCGAACTGATCATAACTTCCGGGAACGATACTCTTTCGTTCGGCTTTACGTTAACCGATGTAAGCGGTACGGAGAATTACGTATCATTGGATAAAGAGCATATAGTCTTTTAAGGTGACGGATATGGTAAAAAACAAAATAAAATACATTATATTAACGTTCCTCCTCATCACGGTAATCGCGTCGGGGCTGGTAGTGCAACAAGCATGTCAGCCAACCCCGACGGCGAGAGCCGTTGTCGTGAGCGAAAATAATTTCGACAGTACCGCAATCGAGGACGATCTCGCGGATATGGATCTTGGCAACTATCCTAAGGATCCCGAAGGCGAGCCGAGACTTGTCCAGCTCGTGGAGTACTGTTATACGAACAACGTATTCAAACAGGGACATTACGGTCTGTATTTGTACATATATAACCCGGCGCAGATCCCGTTCAGCATGAAACCCGGAAGCAACACCGTAAACATGGCGACATCATACGATGAATCCGGCGAACCGACCGAGTATAACAACGTCAGCCTGACATACCTTGCTAAAACGACGGAACCGGGTTATGAAGGTCTGTTGTATAAGTTCCGTGTAACTGATTCCACCAGTCTGCTCGATACGGCTTACGAGTATAGTAAGGCTCATGGCGAACGCAGGTATGACATAGCCGGCGTTCAGCTGCGGGACACGGTAAGCGGAGATACGCAGGACATCGGCGTATCGTACACGTTCCATTATACCGGATATGCAAAGGGATACGGTACGAATACGTCTGCGGACAGTACGCTGGACTGCGAAATCACGGAAATGGAAACCGTCGAGCTGGAAGTGTATGGCACATTCTACCGTCCTGAAGGTTTTAACGATACGGATATATACACGCGGGATCAGTTGTCCAGCGTGTACTTTGCGGTTCCGAATAAACTGGACGAAGCATACGACCGGCTGTATGCAGTTAAAGCCGAGTGGTATAAAGCTCTGACTGACGAAATCCTTGTTACGGATAACGAGAACATGTATAACGACCTGTATAAGTATCTCGGCGCGAACGGCGGCAGTTACGGGTTCGGCAGACAGGGCGTTATATATCCCATGTATTACAATGACTTCCGTACAGAGATTCACGAAGCATGGCAGAATCCGCTCGGAGTGCTGAACTATATCTTTCTCGTAACGGCGTCGCAGTCCGTCGAGGATTATGTGGTGTCTGCTGAAACGCTCGAAGATTTCATAATTGCGCGTTCTGCCGACTGTGCGGATAAGTTTTTGGATAAATACGATCCGGGATTGTTCGAAAGTATAGACAGCGAAAAGACCGTGGCGGAAGTTACGGCGGACATTGGCTATGATTTGAAAAGCACTGTCATAGGCGACAGCTGGTGGGACGAGCTGTTCTGCAATTACGAAACGGAGACGTACGAAGGGATTGAAGCCATACATAAAGTAACTGATTCGGATTTTGTAAAAGGCAGTAACGGCGAAATCGACGCAGAAGCGACAAGCAATAAACTGTACATAGACAAGTACGATTACGAAGCGTTCAAAGCGTTCTATGACGAATCTATTGCTGCGGATAAAACGGTGTATCTGCTGCGGTATGATCAGACGGAGTATGTGTCAGTGAACGTAAAGTTGTGGACGCGAGCGCAGGATATGTTCGGGAATACGTATAATGCTGCGGCGACCGGCAACGGATACGTGGCGAAAGTGCCGGCATATTTAGGTTTCGATATAATCTCGCTGACGTACGAACGCGAGGGCGAATACTACGTTATACCGGCCGTGTCCGACCCGATAGATATTTTCTCGGACGTTACACCTCCGCCGAACTGGGAACCGGGGCATGACGCCGGGCTTCCGCTGTGGCTGATCATCGTCTTAATAGTAGTTGGCGTGATATTACTGCTTATACTTTTGCCTATACTGTGGCCGCTGATCAAGTTGCTGCTGAAAGGAATCGTATGGATAATATGCCTGCCGTTCCGGTTCATCGGCTGGATAGTGAAGAAGATACGCGGCGACGACGCGGAGAAATAGCTATGGCTGGAAACGGTAAGAAATTCCGCTGTAAAAGCGAAGCACAGAAGAAGGCGATCAGACGGAGCTATGCCATAAAGGCAAAACAAAAAGATACGAAGCATGTGTCTGCGCCGTATCCGCATTTTCGGTATTATAAAAAGTCCGGTCATCCCGCGCTTATAGTCGGAGAGCAGCCGGAAGAAGAATACAGATACCGTAAGGTCATGCACTCGGAAAAAGACGGAAAGCGCACCAATGAAAAGATCGAACCGAATCCGAAGCCGGGAGATCCCGAGCCGATGTATATAGGCAAGCGCGTGCGTCATGATAAAAAACATAATTTTGAGCCTAAGCCGCTGCCTTGGAAGTATCCGAAAAAATAACATAAAAAAAGTAGCACCCGCAAGAAGCCTTACCTTCTCGCAATGAGTACTTGCGTACCGTGCTACATAAGTAATTATACGTGAAACGCGGAATAAAGTCAAGAGGAAAACGGAGAAATGATACATATAATCTTCGGCGGGCCCGGGAAGGGCAAGAGCTGTAAACAAGTGCATTTCGCGAAAGAGCTTTGCCGGAAGTCCGGCCGGGCTCTTCTCGCGGATTGTGCGGCAAGGATAGACCGCGCCCGCTCCGAAGGTTATGCGCTCAATGCCCCGGACAGACCGCCCATATTCTCGGACTTCCCCATGCGGTTCAAGACCGGTTACGAAACATGGTTCGAAACGTACTATGTCAACGGCTACTATCTCGGCCTGCCGAACGAGAGCCAGGACGTGATGTACGTTCCGCCCGGCTCGGTGATCTTCCTGAGCGAGGCGCAGAGATACTACTATTCGAGGAAGTCGAACAGCTTCCCGGAGTGGGTTTCGAGGTTCTACGAAATGCATCGGCACTACGGCCTGGAGATCTACATGGACGTGCAGCGCCCCGGTCTGATCGACGCTAATATCCGGGAGCTGTGCGAGCACTTCATCGAGATCCGGGAGCTGACGCACGAACGGAACTTTGCGGGCAGGATAATGTCGAGCACATGGAAGTGCCGGGAGTGGGATAACTGGAAGCGCGTGGAGCAGTATCTGAATACTGACGTCAAGAACTACGAGGAGCGAGAGTATACGAACAAGGGCGATATATTCTCGAACTATGACAGCTTCACGTATTTCGATAACTTCCTGCCAAAAGCCGGCGGGTTTACGTATCTGCCGTTCGAGGCGAGCGAGGACTACGCTAAGTTTTACAGCCCGACGGAACCGAAGACATACAGAGGAGGCAAAGCGTCATGATAGAGTCGGAAGACTGGAAAGATCTGAACGAAGCGTATTACGAGCTATACGGCCGGCTGTTCGAGAACATGGAGCTGGTGGACGAGAAGTTTTACGCGCTGGTGTCGAAGAAGCTGCTGGAAAGCTACGAAGAGGAGCGCGCGCTGCTGGAGCGGAAGAACAGTATAGCGTATAAGCAAGAGCTGTTCGAAACGAAAGTCCGGTGCGGCAGGAAGATCCCGCGAACGTTCCTGTGGTGGCGTAACCGTGCGGCGAAGACGACCGCCCGCGAGCTGGCTTTGGAGCTGGGCGCATATTTCCGGGAGCGCGACGCGGAGATCGAGCGCCGGAGGATGGAAGCGGCGCCGCATAGCGGAGAGGGCTCTGCGCCATAGCCATCGTCCCCGCGCCACCGTGCGCGGAGGACAGCCGAGGGGCTTTGCCCCGAGCCCGTAGGGCGCGGAGCGTAAGCGTAGCGGCAGATATTCTGCTCGCTAGTTTCACGTACTCAGCGGCAGCGCAAGGCACGGAGCGCAGCCCGCCGCGCTGCCGCGTGAGCCGCGGCCGCCGGAAAGACAAGTAAAACGCGACAGGGAGAGCCTGTAAAAAGGGCGATCTCGATACAATAGAAATTCCTCGATACAATAGAAATTCCTCGTCCCACGACGTGAAATTGAGGTATGTTCATGATAGACGACGAAGCTCTCAAAACGTTAATATACGACCTCTGGCGGTTATGGGATATAGGGGAAAGAATAGGATATACCGAGGGTATAGCGAACTATTACGAACGGCTTTCCAAGGAAGTAACCGAACCGCAGTCGAGTATCTATGTGAACATAGCGGAGAGCATGCGCGGATGTCATAAAGTGTTCGATACGCTGACCTGGAACAGACAGAAGACAAAAGCGATCGAGCGCGTAAATCTCTGTCGGAATAAGTTTTGTTCCAACTGTGTGAAGCTCGTTCAGGCTACGCGCCTGAAAAGAATGTACGGAGCCATACGCGAAGCGGAGCAGACGAAATATCTGTACCATACGGTATGGACTGTTCCGAACGTCCGCGGCGAGGAATTACCGCAGGCACTGTCTGCAATGAACGAAGCATTCTCCACGCTGGTGCGTTACTTTTCCGGCCGGAAGAAAATAAAGGGTGCGGATTTCTCTCGATACGGATTCTACGCGGCGGTAAAGTCGATCGAGTGTACGTATAAGAATAACGGATATTACCACCCGCATTTTCATGCTATCTTCGCGTTTGATTTTCCGTTCCCTACCGAAGGGGATATAACGAATAAGTTTTCGCGTTCGAGCAGCCACCCGAAATATACGGTCGGAGAGAACGGCGAAAGTACTGAAGCGCTGCGTACGTTTTCCGAGGACGTCGTGTTCATTCAAAAGCTGTGGCGGCTGCTGTATGACTTCCGCAGGGCTCGGGACGATAAAGTACGTAAACTGAACGCTGCCGGGCTCAGGTACGTACCGTATAACGACGTAACGGAATTCGAGAGCGTAAGCGACGATGTTGTGCTGGATCCTGTTAAACGGAAGTATACGCGGTTGTGCAACTCCGAAACGGTGAAGGCGGAGCGCGTGACGCTGGATAAGATAAACGGGCTTGACCTGGGTTATTCGGTTATCTTCGACGAAGTGGACGGAAATAGTTGTTACGAAGTGTTCAAGTACGCGTTCAAGTGCATGAGCGAGAATAACAGCCTGATGAGCTATGCGCAGTTCAAAACGCTGCGGAGCGCGTTTTATCATAAGCAGACAATACAGACGTACGGTGCGTGGCATAATATATGCGTGGACGAAGAGATCGACGAGGATATTTCGGACGCATACCGTCGGTATGTGGACGAGCTGAACCGTAACGAAAGCCCGGAACGTCGTGTGGAGCGGCTGATTGAGGTAATACGCTCGGGACAGGAATACGGATATACCATAATATCTTCGAGCGATCTGAACCAATACCTTCCGGCGAAAGCGGATATAGAGAGCGCGCGGAAGCTGGAGCGCGAGCACGGCAGGCTCGACACAAGATTCTTCGAAAAGAACGTTCCGAAGGCTTTTCGCAAAGGCCCCGGAAGAAAAAGATAAATCCCGGCAGATGTGTCGGGATTTTGCGAAAAAACAGGCTTTTTGATTGAACAGATTGGGACGCATAAATGGGACAGAAAAGAAAAAACCACTATATATTGATAATATCCGTGTAGTGATATACAATATATAGTGGTTTTTTGGCTCCTCGGATAGGACTTGAACCTACGACAGCGCGGTTAACAGCCGCGTGC
>ERZ1106922.422-NODE-422-length-13609-cov-13.192268_pt1 | contig 13609 bp, 16 predicted proteins | sample MGYA00403656_ERZ1106922 | MGnify/ENA primary metagenome ERZ1106922 (study PRJEB35170, sample SAMEA104062453) | human gut metagenome | biome: human gut; feature: human-associated habitat; material: faeces | place: Denmark | collected 2012-10-12 ... | reverse complement strand
AAGAAATAATAGTCGCCAAGATACCAATACCAGAGATTGGAGATGCAGATGTACCAATAAGACCTGCCATGTAACCACAAGCTGCTGCTACGAAGAAGCCGATTAATAAAGCTACTACAACGCCTACAACAACAAGAGCCCACATCAAGCCTGCACTAATAGGTACAGCGGATACGAAATCCCAGAACGTAATAACCAAACCAATAAGGATGATGGCAAATACGATCAATACAGATTTTGTGCTCATATCTGTATCCATGCGATGTGTTTCGCGTTCAGCAGCGCTGCTGTTCATGGATTTAACGGAAATTTTCATACCTTCGATGATAGGTTTAATCAAGGTAATCAATGTCCAAATCGCTGCGATACCGATAGCACCAGCACCAATAAAGCGAACTTTAGATTTCCAGATACCCATAGCAAATTTTGCAGTTGCACCACCATCTGGAGCAAATACATTAGTCAAGTAAGGTACAAAGCCAGCCCACGCGATGAGAACACCAACGAGGATAGCAATACCAGATGCGATACCGATAAGGTAACCAGCACCTAACAACGCTGTGGAGAAGCCCAATGGAATTTGAGTAATCCCTTTGCTACCTACTGGAAGCCAGAAGCTCATGCTATCGCCAAGAACTTTGAAGCCGTTAGCGCAAAGGCTGATGATACCAGCTACAGCACCACCGGAAACGATGTCTGCCATACCGGAACCAGATTTAGCAACTTCACCACCATTGTGAGAACCGACCTTCAAGATTTCGGCTGCTGCACGGCCTTCTGGATATGGTAGGTCACTGTTCACTACCATGGCACGGCGCAATGGAATGGTGAATAACACACCGAGGGAACCACCGCATGCGCAAATCAAGAATGTTTGCCAGAATGGGAACCCTTGCCAATAACCAAGCATTAAAAGACCTGGCAAGATAAAAATAATTGCAGATAAGGTACCAGCTGCAGATGCTTGCGTTTGTACCATGTTGTTTTCAAGAACGTTAGAATCCTTGAAGAAACGTAAAATTGCCATCGAGATAATGGCTGCCGGGATGGATGACGAGAATGTCAAACCGACCTTCAAACCTAAGTATACGTTAGATGCCGTAAATATTAGAGTGATTAATGCACCTAATAACATCCCACGCAACGTAAGTTCCGGCAAGTGAAGGTCATGGCTCATAAAATCATGTTTCATAAGTACTTACCTCCTCTTATAAATTAAATAAAACTAACTATAAGCTATATTCATTTTATCGTGTTAAAGCGATGTTGACAATAAATATAACCATATATGTGCTATGTATACACAAATTTATAGATATAAATCAAATATGTATAAAGGTAATAGCCCTGCGCTCATTATATCTAATTGGTATTTATTATCATTTTCTATTATATTTTTTCGTTTTTCTGTATATAATAGAGAGGAACCGACGATAAGGTCGGCATGTCTTTTAAGGAGGTTGTAAACATTATGGAAACAAGAATTGAATATGATTCAATGGGACCAGTCGAAGTCGACGCTAGACGAATTTACGGACCTCAAACGCAACGCTCGTTCAATAACTTTAAGATCGGTGACCACCGCATCCCTATTGAACAAATCAAAGCGCTTGCGCTTGTCAAAAAAGCATGTGCTTTAACCAATGCAAAATGTGGCGCAGTAACTGAGGAAAAAGCGAAACTCATCGCTCAAGTAGTAGATGAAATCGTAGATGGCAAATGGGATGATGAATTCCCATTGACCGTATTCCAAACAGGTTCTGGCACACAAACAAACATGAATGTGAACGAAGTTATCGCTCACCGGGCTAAACAGTTAGATGAATCTAATCCACTTCATCCTAACGACGATGTAAACCGCGGCCAAAGTACAAATGATACATTCCCAACAGCAATGCATATCTGCGGGTACTTTGAAATTACAAAACGCGTAATTCCTGCATTGGACGGCCTTATTGTATCCTTTGAAAAATTGCAAGAAAAAGGTAAAGGCTTGCAAAAGGTTGGTCGTACTCACCTACAAGATGCAACTTTCATCATGGTAGATCAAGAAATTAGCGCCTTTGTGGACGGCCTAAAAACTGCCAAAACGATGCTCCTTCAAAACGCTGATTATCTACTCGACGTTGCCCTTGGCGGCACTGCCGTTGGTACAGGTGTGAACACACCTAAGGGATATCTAGACGTTATGGAAACCGTATTGCCAGAGGTAACAGGCGCTCCATTCCGCGTTAAGAATAATAAATTCCAAGGCCTATCCTTGAAAGATGCGTTCATGATGGCACACGGCGCACTTAACACATTGGCTACTACATTGTTTAAGATTGCGAACGATGTCCGTTTCTTAGGATCTGGCCCTCGCTGTGGCTATGGCGAATGGCATCTTCCTGAAAACGAACCGGGCTCCTCCATCATGCCAGGTAAGGTTAACCCTACCCAATGCGAAGCTCTTGCTATGGTATGTGCCCAAGTATTCGGTATCAATACAACCATGACGCTTTGTGCAGGCAGCGGCGCATTCCAATTGAATGTGTACATGCCTATCATGATCTATGATTTTGTTGAAAGCTGTCGCCTCCTCGCAGATGCGATGAATTCCTTCACTACACACTGCATCGACGGCGTAGAATTCGTACCTGAAAAACTTAAATTCTTCGTAGAACAATCCCTTATGATTGCTACATCCTTAACACCATACATCGGCTACGATAAGAGTGCTAAGGTCGTAAAAGAAGCATACAAACGCGGTTGCTCTATCAAAGAAATCATCTTGGAAGAAAAACTCATGACCGAAGACGAATTTGCCGAAGCAGTTCGTATGAAATAAACCTCTCACATCTCTTTGACATATCTATAACATCCTCTCATACCTCAAATGAACGGAAAAAAGGACGCCATAGTTCTAAATCATTCAGTATATACTACTGAAGATTAGACTATAGCGTCCTTTTGTGGTTTCACCTTATTTCTCACAAATTCTCTCCCTTGCAAAAACTCCCACCAAGCAAATCCAAGTAAAAGTATAATATTTAATAATAGGTTAAAACATATAAATATATGTATAAGGCTACTAGAAATAACCAAGAGTATAAAGCGCCTTTAAATAATTTTTGATGCTTTTGTGTTTCAACCGCATCATAATTTTCACTACTAGGTATATAATACATTCCGATTAAAGAAATCCCCATAACAACTGAAGACCAAAAGAATAATACAAATATCGAAACGACTTCATGAAGTAAACCTAACCCAAGCCATATAGACATACCTAACATTGCCACAATTCTGGCTAATGAAAGCTTACCTTCATGAGTAATTAATTTGTATGCAAAAAATATTATTCCTATTATTATAATTAAGTCCTGAAGCATTACCTATCTATATCCTTTTTTAATCAGATTTAATTTTATCTGTAGCACACGCTCACTCACCGTAACAGATACAAAAGAACCGATATTTCTAGCAACGACTTTCTAAATATAAATCTTATAATAACACTACATGATTAGGTATCTTATCAAATGAAATTATATATTCTGAAAGACTTGTTAATTCTTCCAAATCATTATGGCTTATAACATATAAATGAAGTCCATCATCTTTTTCAACTATATCAGCTCGCCCACCATACCATGGTCTTTTATATGATAATATCTTGCTTTTTATATCTCCATTGAGATTAAAAATCTGTAATTGATTCTCTGCAACAGCTAAACCATATTTATCAGTCACAAATACGTCAAAATACGGAACAGAAATAGTGTTTTGAATCTGAATCTTTTTAAGATCATCTAATATCGTAATATTATTTGCATCCAAACACACTAATTTTTCATTATGAGGAAATGACTCTTTTATTTCACTTTCATAAACAAAATATGCAAATTTTTCATCATAGTCTGCTATTTCATCTATAATACGAACAGAATAATCAATCAATGACAAAGATACTATGCCTTTGTTGGTACGCATTAAAATTATGTCATCACTAAATTTATATAACTGATAAAAATAGAATTCCTTAATATTTTTTGGAATAGGTATTAACTTAATAAAATGGGCATCAATATCTACAAAGCATAAAGACGACTCTAACTTAAATACAATTTTATTTCTCACCATATCTGTGTAAATTGCTTCAATAAGTAATAATTGTTCGCCTATATAAATTCTATTAACTTCTCTCCACTCTAGGTCCAAAACAATTAAACCATTAAGTTTATCATTTATAATCATATAATTTACACATCGCAAAGCAAAAATTATAACATTTTCTGAACTTGGACTTTTTATCTGCTTAATAGGTTCTAATTCTATCATCTACATTCCTTCTATAGTTTCATTAGATTATAATTCAGGCCTTCTTACATTAAAAGTAATCCACACTCTCTCCGCTCTATAATATCTTTTAAACTCCTCCCATTTATTAACAGATTTTCTAATAATGGTAAAAAATCATTACATTCTGCTAAAAGATCCTCATCTTTCCAGAGTTGCCATAACGCCCCATAAGTAACAATCCCATATGTGGAATCATTATAATATATTTCTAACTCCCTGTTACACCTCAAACCTTCAATAACTTCATCATATAAAGAAGCATCTGAGTCACTCATTGATGTTTATTCCTCCATAATTTATCTCGTCGAATATGCTCTCTACCAATCACCATATAAATACTGATATTAAAATTATTACGCTTGCCATTTTCAAACCATTTACTTAATTAACGTGAAAAGAGGGGCAGATGAAATATAAGTTTATCAGATTCCATCCCAACCCCTCTTTTAGTTATAAAGGATAATAAAAGATTGAGTTACTTTCCTGATCATATACTGCCGAAGTTTTATTATATAACAAGTATAGTACGTATATATTAACTAAAGGCACAAACAAACACAAAAGCCAGAAAACACTGCTATTGCTATCTATCAAGCGTCTACATATCATAGTAAATACAGTATATGTGAGATAAATGTATAAAGCATATCTTATAATGAATGGCTCAATAGTATAAGTTACAACAAAATTATATATAATAAAAGCTAAAAATACATTAAACATACCCCACTGACGAACAGTACTACGTCCATAAAACCATAAACTATCAATAAAAACACTTTTATAAATATCAACCCAGAAAGGATAGTTATCTTGACGGCTATAATACAACTTTAAAGTCTTAATCTGTCCATCGGTTAAATCATTTCTGTTTCCCCACCATACATCAATAACTTTATTATCAAAAATAATCCCATTAGTTTCAATAACATCAGAATTAGACCATAATTTATCAATTCCAAATGCAAAAAGCAGAAGAGTCCCGAACAAAAAAGGAAAGAACAGCTCAGGGGTATCTACACTCCACAGCACTTTATTCCCCAATATATAATCAGTAGTGCTGCTAAACCTAAAATTAGAACTAGAAATAGTAATACTTTTACCAAAAAATAAAACCATTACTAAAGAAATCATTATAAAGACATTAATCCAATTAAGAGAATCCTTTTTATAATAATTCAATCTCATATAATTTATACTAAATATATAAAGAATATAAAGAATAGAACCAACATAAGATATCATATTGTAATCATATTGTGTATACGTTATCCCCGGAATAAGAGATAGTATAAATACATTAGTATCTATCCCTAAAAAAACTAGTAGAGCTATTGAAAGATAAGTTTGTATATTCATCGTAAGTGTTTTAAATTTACTTACATATTGAATTAACTCTACTACTTCAATCTTAAACTTTCTGAATTCATCAACTAAAAACTGTCTCATACTTTTAATCTTCATCTAAATTCCAATGATTTAATAAGTCTACTATTCTATCAAACTACTGTTTTTGCGTAAATTAAAACCTATAAAAATACTATATCAAGCAAAAGCACTAAAAATCATCATATTGACTCATGACGCAATATACATCAAATTGACGTGGTTGCATCGATCCACTCGTTACTTTTATTACTTCATTCTCCCAATATGGTAATACTTCTTCCCAAAAGACTGACATAGCTAAGGATTGTAATGTTAGATTTCTACAAAATAACTCATCAATATTTTTAAAGATTATTAGAATAGATTTACTTTTATCCCAAAATTCTAAATCTCTCATCCAATCGAAAAAAGCAGCCCAATTATCAACCCGTGTAGGAAAGTTAAAATATAATCCGAAATAAAACCAGAACTTATCTTCTGTTGTTATATCTTTACAATCAAGCTCTAAAACAGAATCATAGTTATTACGTAGATTATCCATTTCCATAAATCCATCATAAGAGCAATAGGTTAATTTATTTATATAGTTCACTTGTTTATGACCTCTATCTATTCAGAACTCAGAAAATATACAAAGATTTTTCATCATACAGTTCATTAGCAAAAATATCGCTTATTGTATATCCTTCTAAGCAGGGTATCGTTAAAAAAGTATCTAAATCAGGTTCTTTAATGACACATTCATCATTAACCCAAAATTCCCAAATAACATTATTTGGAGTTATAAAACATTCTAATCCTTTATATGAAAATTCAATTTCTTCATTCATAGCCAAGTAACTTCGTATTTCAGTCAATCGATTCATGGTTTTGTTGATAGCTCCCTCTATTAGTCCAAATATATTTATAGAGTTGTGATTGTCTTTCTACATAAAAATCTTATCCATCTTGAAATTTCCTTTTCTAGTAACCTTAAAAAAAATAATGTGGAAAATCTTTTCTATCTACACCTGATGTAAAATTAAATTCATTTAAATACAATGCTTGCTCATTAGTATAAGAAAAGTTTATTACTTCATTAGCCTCTACAGATATCTTTTTATTATTATCATCAGTTAAGACTAACTTGATACCATCTAAATCATAAGTAAACGAAGTTATATCAAAAAAACAGTATTAGCCAGAATTTTATATGCTGGAATCCATATGTTGTTCATTATATCCTCACTGTTTTCTTTTACGTCCTAAATATCTATAAACATAACCCCACCCAAAATAAAATACTAATATTGTGATATAAGAAGCAATGAAGAAATAAATATCATTTTCATCTTCTATTATTTCAGGATTTATAATTAGACTAACGGTCATACCTATAAAAAGAAAGATGAATATACCTCGCACAAAATAATTATAGAGTTTTAAAAACATATGCTTACTCCCACAATAAAAACTATACTTTCACAACACAATTAAAATTTCAATTCTAATATATCACAACTCTTATATAACTTCATATAATAAAACGAGGTATCGTATGCAAAATACAATACCTCGTTTTATTATGAACTTTAATCATCTAAAATTGCTTAAATATTATAGCTATTAATATAGCAAAGCCACTACCTAAGCTACCCCATCAAAGAACGTAATAACCGTAATTTCTCTCGGACAGTTAATACGAATAGGGAACCAGTGCCCAGATCCGTTATTAACGTAGCATACGCTATTTTTCTCTGTATAGCGACCTTTTACATATGGTGTACCAATCGGTACCCAAGGCATACCAAAGAGGATAATTTGTCCACCATGAGTATGGCCGGCCAAGGTTAATGGCACATTGCGTTCGATGGCTTCATCAAAGAATTCTGGATGGTGAGCCAACAGAATAACAAAGGCATTATTAGGGATACCGGACAAGGCCTTATCAATCATGACTTCACGATTTTCTTTACGCCGTTCATTGTCATAGGATACACCAGCAATATAGACCGGTTGTTTGCCACCCATGATTTGGATGTTGTCATTAATCAATACGTTTAATGGTGTTTTGGTTTTAATATCATCAACGATTTTATTGACATCATGATGGAATTCATGATTGCCAAGGATATAGTCTACGCCATCAGGAATTTGTTTTGCAAATACCTTTAAGCGATCACAGACTTCAGGTAGCCATTGTATCTTGTCGATAAGGTCACCGGTGATGACAACGCGGTTTGGGTGTTCTAATAGTGCTAATCGCAAGATTTCGTCAAAGTCATCTAGGTCGATGCTTGGCCCAATATGGATATCACTGAGTTGTACAATCTTGTAATCTACAAGTCCTGGCGGTAGGTTGGTATAACCAAAGCTTTCATGGGTCACAACGATTTCTCGTTGTCCTTCATAGGCAGCATAGCCAGCGCCACCCATGGCAGCCAAAGGTACAAGGGTACCTACGGTTCTAAAGAAAGCACGGCGCCCAGTCCGTTCTTCGACGGGAACCTTATGTGAGATGCGGTTTACCAGTGCATAGATCAAGGCCAATATGATGAAAACTGGTATACACAAGAATATGGCGAATACTACGCCATAGCTTTCAGTTCTAAACAAGTTAAGCCATTCATACCAAGGCGTGCCGTATAGATCAACTTGGTATAAGAAATAGTATCGCACCGCACAGAACCAACCAGCGACTACCAAAATATAGGCCAGCCACGCAGGCCATAGTTTTTTCGGTTTCCATAGATAGAGGTACAATCCCCAAAAGCCTAAAAAGGCTATGGCTAGCACCACGAGAAACACAATATTTATAATTAATTGCATATACGCTCCTAACTGTATATCAAGTAATGGCTAATACATTGAGATAAAATCAGTGTTCGTCTCATAAATTTATTCTACAATAGGACATAATTCTGTCAATTTACCATGAGGTCCCGCCCAAGCATAATCGGCAAATTCCTCCCGTTTGATAAGCATCCAATCCTTCGGTAATTGCGTTTGTATCGTTTCGATTGATGTATGGTCTCCAGTATACTGCAAATCGCCTCGAAAGGCCTTCATAAACCATTTACGATGAGAAAATACATGAGTTAATTCTTTCACAATAACTGGTTGCAAGGATAAACCAAAGCCCAATGCCCCTACGATCTCAGTTAAACCAGATTCTGCCGCATCATAGGAATTCGCATTTTCTACAGATGGAAATTCCCACATGGAGCGCAACAGACCTCGGTTAGGGCGTTTATGTAGCAAATAATAGTCACCATAGCTGAGGATGCCTACAAAAACAGGCACATCAACGACCTTTGTTTTCTTGATGCGCACAGGCAATTGATCTGTTACATTATGTTGGTACGCATGACACATATTGACGATGGGGCAATCACCGCAGCGTGGCGTCTTAGGGATACATACGGCTGAACCAAAGTCCATCAAGGCTTGGTTAAAATCGCCCGGTCTATCGTGAGGCAATGTGTCCTCTACGATAGCGGTAATCGCCTTCTTGCCCTTTGTGCTCAAAATATCATCAAATATGCCGTACAAACGAGCATAAATCCGCAGTACATTGCCATCGACGGCCACCTCTGGCTCGCCATAGGCCATGGATAGTACAGCGCCAGCCGTATAGGAACCAACGCCTTTCAAAGATTCCATATCTTTGCGATTATGAGGCACCACACCGCCGTAATTGTTCACCACATCTTGTACGCCAAGACGTAGATTCCGAGCACGGCTATAATAACCAAGGCCTTGCCACGCATGAACTACCTCATCTTCTGTGGCCTTTGCCAAGTCCTCCAGAGTCGGAAATAGACGCATCCAATTATCATAATAAGACTTCATCGCCTCAATGCGGGTCTGTTGGCTCATTACCTCAGACACCCACACCTTATAAGGGTCACCGCAGTCACGCCACGGCAAATCCCGTTTATTTACATCATACCACGCCAACAACTGTGGCACCCACTTTGGGTTATTCATCTCTTTCATAGTTCCTCAATATAGGTGTATGTGAAAGTACATCCTATACTTTCACTATACTCTATTCATTAATATATACATCAATACGGGCCAACAGTTCACTTTCCATGACTGTGTCGACCTCTGTTAAACGCATGTCCTCTACATGACTGTTATCTGGACCAAAACGAATAGGTCCTTTTAATAATTTCCCCTCTAATAACATCGGAAGCCACGTACGGTCCCCTTCCCACATATGCTCATAAGGAACATCGGCGAATGTAAACCAATGCGGCTCCATCTCGTCTGATTCAATGGGGTTTACATCGGTAACACGCACAAAATATACATAGCCCACATGGGTTAAACTTTCATCATAAGGAAACTGAAAGTCAAAAAGGGCGACGCATTCTAGATTAGACGCATCAACGCGTATGCCCGATTCCTCATATAATTCGCGCACGGCGCATTGGCGAAAGCTTTCACCAGCATTGATTTTACCGCCAAATCCATTATATTTATCAGCACCAAAGCCGCGTTTTTTACGACCCAGCAAAATTCTATTTTGTTCATCTATGGGAAATACCAAGGTTGTAGGTTTCATAAGACCTCCTATAATTTGGTAAAGATTATTACTATATTATACCATTATTTCATGTGTAATACTGTCATTTATGGTATGATTAAAGGTATGAGATGAAAGGAGGCGCACCATGAACGAACCACTTATATTTGACATTGCACTAGGGCGTACAAAGCCTGTAAATATGCGTGACGCAAGTGTGCGCTGTCCATTCTGCGACCGGTCAAAGTTAACAGATATTCTGGCACAAGATGGTCACATCATATGGCTTATGAATAAATATCCTGTTTTGCAGGACACGTGGCCTACGGTCATCATTGAAACAGAAGGCGACCAAGGCGAATTATCTACTCTTTCCGTTGATGATGCAACACTGATCATTCAATTTGGTCTAGATAAATGGCATGAAACGATAGCCACAAAGGAATATAAATCCGTTCTATTCTTTAAAAACCATGGTCCCATGTCGGGAGGTTCCATACGCCATCCGCACAGCCAAATTATAGGCCTACGCAACTACGATTATCACGAGGACATTACGGTCAAAAACATGAATGGCTGGCTATTACACGAAGATCAAGATATCCGCATCACCTTATCCAAACACCCTATTATTGGATTCTTTGAATACAATTTGCGATATAAACCTGATGCGCCTGTCCGCTCCATCGCCATGCGCTTACAACAGACCATACGCTATGTGTTAGATAGCTTGGCAAAATATTCCCAGTCTTATAACTATTTCTTCTACCAACTAGAGGACGGTTACGAATATATCAAGGTAATTCCTCGCTATATCACAACGCCGCTCTACGTGGGTTATAAAATTCCACAAACGTGCAATAATGAACGAGCTGCGAAGATTTTACACAACATTACACCCTATTTTGAATTGAAATAAGAACCCTCTGCTACGAGTTCCGTAGGTTAGAGGACTCTAGTAAGGACATATATGAACATTTACGCCATTGGAGACCTTCATCTATCAGGTAATCCACCTACAAAACCGATGAACATATTCGGTCCCCACTGGGACAATCATTGGCAACGTATAAAAGAACATTGGCTGTCCACCGTCACCGATGAGGACATTATCTTTCTCGTAGGCGACATGAGCTGGGCGTTGCGCCTCAATGAAGCACTCTACGACCTCAAAGAAATTGCCAGTCTTCCGGGTCAAAAATTTATGATTCGCGGTAACCACGATTATTGGTGGTCATCGGCAAACAAAATGAAAAATGCCATGGGCGATGCTATTACCTTTTTACAAGGCCACGGTACGGCCCGTATCATCAATCTCACCACTCAGGTTAATGCTTTAACTGGTGAAAGCCAAACTTCTGAACAACAATGCATTTTGTCCTTCGGTGGCACCCGTGGCTACATCTGTCCTGATGATGCTAGCTTTGAACCGGATACAGATCAGTCTATCTATGACAGAGAAATTAGGCGTACTGAAGCGGCATTACAAGAAATGGAGCACGCTATCCAAACGTTACAAAAGGAACATACTAAAACAGAGAATACCAGCGAACCACTACCTGTAACGCGCATTCTATTGTTACATTATCCACCATTCAATGAAAATAACGCCCCATCAGGCTTTACAGACCTTATGGAGCGCTATCATGTAGATATATGTATATTCGGCCATTTACATGACCAGAATTCATTCAAACGAATTCCTTCAACATTTGGAACCACTAAATTAGAACTTGTCTCTGCAGATTATGCAGAATTTAAAATACAAAAAATATTGTAATCAAGATTCTTATGTTACATCATATATGAAATATTGAGATTTATAAATACAATACGATATAAGGAGCATTATGAGTCGCATTCATAAAGAGCATTTACAAGCAGGCTATATCTTTGGCGATACAATCAATCAAGAATATATCTATTTGCCATCCGGCGAGGTAGGCACAGACCATCCATTGGCGGTCCTCGAAACGCCTACAAAACGAGAGGATCTCACATTGGATGAAGCGGTTCATATGATTGATACATTAACACTAAAACGGTGTAGCCATCCTACATTAGGTAAAAAATCATTTTAATAGAAAAACCTATTTAAAATAATATTGGTCTAAATGCATAAGCAAACACGAGCATACCAAATAACATAGAAAAAATAGCAATAAGACTCCGTTTAAAATATACACTATTTCTCTTCTGACAAAACCCTGTAAGCATTGTAAAAAAGAAGAAAAACAACCAAATACTGCCATAATTCACTATAAATTTATAATCTTTATCTATTAAAAATTTAAAATTTAATATCACCAAACTTATAATAGAAATTATAGATAAATACTTTGTTAGGCTACCAAAAACTCTATGTTTTTTTATATATTCATGTTTTTTATCTATTGGACTCTTACGAATCTCAAGTTTATATAACCCCCTAGACAATGTCATAGATGCGAAAATAAAAATATATCCTAACACTTCAAGCTTATTCATTGACTCTCCACTCTCTTTTACATTACCCATTTACATGGTTTAAATTATAACATACGGTATACTTTTAAATATAATAGCTATTATTAAGTACAAAAGAGGCCCCTCCTTGTAGGGGCCTCTCTCCTTATGATTTATTAGAAATATACATATCATCATTCTAAATCGTAGAAACTTGATGAACTATCACATAGGTTCGCAATAATAATTTTCTTACCATTATAATACTTATAGATAAATAAAAAAATCTATTGCTATGATCAGAATTAATATTTATTTACCGTTTAGAACAGTACTTTCCTAAACGCATATATACAGACAGCAATGAACATTAACATCGAAAATATAGCAATAAATCCACGACTATAATATAAGCTGTCTCGTTTTTGAAAATAGCCTATACACAATGTAATCAGTGTAAAAATAGTCCAAACACTTCCATAATTTACAATTACTTTATAGTCCCTATCAATTATAATTTTAAGAATTAGTAGTATTAAGCTTATAAGAGAAATAATAGATAAATATTTTGTTAAACTACCAAAAACTCTATGTTTTTTTATATATTCATACTCTTCATTAATAGCAGTTTTACGAATTTCAAGTTTATATAAGGCTATACCAGAAATTATAGATGCCAAAATAAACATATTCCCTAATATTATAATCCTACTCATTTTTCACCTTATCTTTCCACCAACGATACCCTTCTCATAACACATCTGACTCTTATTCTGCATAAACACCACTAATACGGTCTTTATCTACACATGTAATCGTTTTATCTTTAAAATAAGACCATTGTCATTATAAATAATATACCAGTAAGTGTAAATGATACTCTAAGAATGTACAAAAATGATGATATAAGAATGTACAATT
>ERZ1106922.414-NODE-414-length-14008-cov-11.838099_pt1 | contig 14008 bp, 14 predicted proteins | sample MGYA00403656_ERZ1106922 | MGnify/ENA primary metagenome ERZ1106922 (study PRJEB35170, sample SAMEA104062453) | human gut metagenome | biome: human gut; feature: human-associated habitat; material: faeces | place: Denmark | collected 2012-10-12 ... | reverse complement strand
CGAAACACGGAGCATTTGCCATTCAGTTAAAGGTAGGAAAATATACGATTAAGTCAGGAGTTACCAAGTTTTATGTGACAAAGGTACTCAGTCATAGTACAGACGAAATCGGTAGATTATATAGAGAAAAATCGGAAATTAACCGAGAGAAAGAGCGGCTCTATTATGAGCGTCGCCAAAAAGAATTATTAGAAAAATCTAAAGCATAATACACTATACAATGTGTATATGCGTATATAGAAAGGAATGAAATTATGGAACGTAAATATGCTTGGCATAATTATGATGAACAAACATTACAAGACGTGATGTCATTAGGTGACTCGTATCGTCAATTTTTGAATAATGGTAAAACAGAACGGGAATGTGTCATTCAATCTGTAGAAGCTGCAAAAGAAGCAGGCTATGTCGATTTAAAAGATTTGATTAAATCAAACACGCCAATTAAAGCAGGCGATAAGATTTACTATACTCATATGGATAAATCCATTGCACTCTTTAATATCGGTACTGATGATTTAGATTTAGGTATGAATATCCTTGGAGCTCATATCGATTCTCCACGTATTGACGTAAAACAAAATCCTCAATATGAAGATAGTAATTTAGTATTTTGGGATACACACTACTACGGTGGTATTAAAAAATACCACTGGGTGGCCATGCCTCTCGCTATTCATGGCGTTGTAGTAAAAACAGATGGTACACGCATCAACATTAATATTGGTGATAAAGAATCTGATCCTGTATTCTGCATTACAGATTTATTGCCTCATTTAGGACAAGAACAAATGCAAAAAAATGCAGCCAAGGTGATTGAAGGTGAGGCTCTTGATCTTCTCATCGGTAGTCGCCCTGTTAAAGATGAAGAAAAAGAAGGGGTTACTAAATTTATTAATAACCTCCTTGAAAAAGAATATGGATTTGTAGAACGCGATTTATTATCTGCTGAACTTGAAATTGTACCAGCTGGTAAGGCGCGCGATATGGGCTTTGATCGCTCCATGGTATTAGCATACGGCCAAGATGACCGTGTCTGTGCTTACACATCCTTGGTGGCTATGCTCGAAGTTGATAAGGTAAAACGTACGACTTGCTGTTTATTGGTAGATAAAGAAGAAATTGGTTCCGTTGGTGCTACAGGTATGCAATCTCGCTTCTTTGAAAATGCGGTAGCAGAAATCTTAACATTGATGGGGAAACCTAATTCGGTAAATGTGCGCCGTACATTGGAAAATTCTCGTATGCTATCCTCTGATGTTAGCGCTGGATATGATCCATTGTATGCATCTGCTTTTGAAAAGAAAAATGCTTCTTACCTAGGTATGGGCGTCGTATTTAATAAATTTACCGGTTCTCGTGGTAAATCCGGTTCCAACGATGCCAATGCAGAATATATGGGTTTTATCCGCCGTGTAATGGAATCTAATAACGTAACATACCAAACGGCTGAACTCGGCAAGGTTGACCTTGGCGGTGGTGGCACCATTGCGTATATCATGGCCTTATATGGTATGAATGTAATCGACTGCGGCGTTGCTGTTCTTAGCATGCATGCACCATGGGAGGTTACATCTAAGGCCGATATTTATGAAGCAAAACGTTGTTACGTAGCATTTTTGAATGCAGATGATGAAACAATCTAGTATGATGGGGCTTTCACCATTGGTGAAAGTCCATGTTATGTGAGGTATAGGATGAAACAAACGGAATTAGGCGCTGCTATCGAGGCGGCGAAGGGAGAGGCAACAGAGGTTAAGACCGTAAAGGTCGATATTTTTGATATTCCTGAAACAAAGGCAAAAGAATATATCGCTACCCGCGAAGAGGTGGCTAAAGCTGCTATGGAGGTCATGAAACCATATTGTGTGACTGTTAAACGGGAAACCTTAGATGAAGATGAAGGGGAAGCCGTTGTGGGCTATTATGTAACGGGAGAAATTTTAATGTGTGTCATCCTTGACCCATTTGAAGTGCCCGTAATGAAGGTGGCCCTCGATAAGGGGACACTAAAAGAATACATTCTAGCAGCCAATGAATTGACAGAGGATATGCTAGCTTCTCTAGATAAATAATAAATCTGTTAAAATACAATATGTGCTCTACATAAGGACAAATGTAAAATACTTTAGTCTGATACATTGATGTAGTGCACAAAGTTGTTTATAATAGAAGTATTATTATTTCGAATATAGGAAGGAAGACCCAATGAACTTGAAAAAAGGCATTGCCCTCGCGCTCACGGCGGCAGCATTGATGGCTTTCACAGGCTGTGGCACAAATGAAACTACATCTAATGGAGAATATAAGGTTGGTGTTGTACAACTTGTAGAACATCCAGCACTAGATGCGGCAAATAAAGGTTTTGTTGATGCTCTTAAGGAAAAGGGCTTATCTGATAAAATTACCTTTGATCAACAAAACGCACAAGCTGACCAATCTAATTTGAATAGTATTGCACAGCGTTTTGTATCTGATCGTAAAAATTTGATTTTAGCAATTGCTACGCCAGCGGCTCAATCCATGGCGAACGCAACTCATGATATTCCAATCTTGGGTACAGCTATTACTGATTACGAAGCTGCTAAACTTGTTAAATCTAATGAACATCCAGGTGGTAATGTATCCGGTACATCTGATATGAACCCTGTAGAACAACAAGTAGATTTGATTTTAAAAGTATTGCCAAATGCTAAAACAATCGGTACGATTTATAGCTCTAGCGAAGTAAATTCTCAAATTCAAGTTGAAAAGATGAAAGCTTACGCAGCGACAAAGGGCATTAAGGTTGAAGAGGTTACTGTTTCCAATGTAAACGATATTCAACAAGCGGCACAAAACCTTGTATCTCAACGTGTTGATGCCATTTATGTACCAACAGATAATGTGGTAGCATCTGCTATGAGCAATCTTGTAGCGATTACCGACCCTGCAAAAATTCCTGTATTCGGCGGTGAAGATAACCACGTAAAAGGCGGTGCGGTTATGTCCTTATCTGTAGACTACTATAAACTTGGTTACCAAACTGGCTTGATGGCGGCTAAGGTGCTAACTGGTGAAGCTAAAGTCGAAGATATGCCGATTGAAATGCAAAAAGAATTCAAATTAGTTGTAAATAAAGATAAATTACAAAAATTGGGCATCACCTTACCAGAGGATTTGATGAACAAAGCAACTATGATTTAGTACTTAACTGGTAAGGAGTTACACATGAACTGGAAAAAAGGTATTGCAGTGGCACTTAGTGCCATCACTGTTATGGCAATGGTAGCTGGTTGTGGTTCCAATACTACTACTAGTGACCAAAAGAAAATTGGCGTTATTCAATTAGTAGAACATCCATCCCTTGATGCTGCTAATAAAGGCTTTGTAGATGGTCTTGCATCTAAAGGTTTTAAAGATGGGGAAAACATTAAAATCGACCAACAAAATGCACAAGCTGACCAATCTAATTTGAATAGTATTGCACAACGTTTCGTATCTGATAAAAAGGATTTAGTATTAGCAATCGCAACACCAGCGGCTCAAACGATGGCAAATGCATCTCATGATATACCAATTATGGGGACAGCTATTACAGATTATGTGACAGCTAAACTTGTTCAATCTAACGAACACCCAGGTGGCAACGTAACTGGTACTTCTGATATGACACCTGTTGAAAAAGAGGTAGATCTTATCATCGCTTTAGTTCCAAATGTTAAACGTATTGGTGCGATTTACACATCCTCTGAAATTAATTCCCAATTACAAGTTGAAAAAATGAAAGCCTATGCTGCTACAAAAGGTATTACAGTTGTAGAAGCTACAGTTTCCAACGTAAACGATATTCAACAAGCAGCAACAAATCTTGTAAATCAAGATGTACAAGCTATTTATACACCAACAGATAATGTATTAGCATCTGCTATGGCTAACTTAGCACAAATTACAGATGCTGCTAAAATTCCAGTATTTGCAGCTGATGAAGGTATGACAATGACTGGTGGCGTAGCAACATATTCTGTAGATTACTATAAATTGGGTTATCAAACAGGTTTGATGGCAGCTAAAGTTCTTTCTGGCGAAGCAAAAGTTAGCGATATGGCCATCGAAACGCAAAAAGATATTAAATTGACTGTCAACGAAGAACGTGCTAAAAAATTAGGTATCACAATTCCTGATGCACTTCGTAAAGATATGAAATAAAAGAGGAGATTTTGATGTTAGATTTAGTGGTAGGCACCATAACAACAGGCCTTTTGTGGTCCTTGTTGGCGGTCGGTGTATTCATTACCTTCCGCGTCCTTGATGTGGCCGACTTGACTGTTGAAGGGACATTCCCAATGGGGGCGGCCATTTCCGCCATCTTGATTACAACTGGTATGAACCCAATTCTTTCTATCTTGATTGCTGGCGTAGGTGGCATGGCTGCCGGTGCCGTAACAGGTTGGATCCATACAAAATTAAAGATTCCTGCATTGTTAGCTGGTATCTTAACGATGATTGCTTTATATTCTATTAACCTTCATATTATGGGGAAAGCCAACGTATCCTTACTTCGCATGGATACAATTTATACAATTATTGGTAGCGTGCTTCATACACCAAATATGTGGTCTGCTGCCATTGTTGGTGTTATCGTAGCTGTTGTTGTATGTTTATTACTGTTCTGGTTCTTCGGTACTGAAATCGGTACCGCATTACGTGCAACAGGCGTTAACCCTCAAATGATTCGCGCCCAAGGCGTGAACACAGATAATATGATCGTTCTTGGTCTATTGATTTCCAACGGTTTCGTTGGTATGTCCGGTGCGCTTATCGGTCAATTCCAAGGCTTTGCCGACGTAGGCATGGGTATTGGTACCATCGTAATCGGCTTGGCATCCGTTATTATCGGTGAAGTTGTATTCGGTACAAAATCCTTTGTTCGTAGCCTCATTGCTGTAGTACTCGGTTCCATCGTATATCGTATCGTTATCGCTGCCGTACTCTACATGGGTATGCCACCAAACGATTTAAAATTATTCACTGCTATTCTCGTTGCCATCGCGCTTTCTTTGCCTACTTTGAAAGCCAAATGGTTAGCTCGTTAAGGAGGACACTATGTTAGAAGTAAAAAATATGGTAAAGACCTTCTTTAAGGGCACAATTAATGAAAAAACTGCACTACAAGGCATCGACCTTCGCTTAGAAGAAGGCGATTTCTGTACCGTAATCGGTGGTAATGGTGCTGGTAAAAGTACATTGTTAAACTCCATCGCAGGTGTATTTCCTGTCGATGAAGGTAGCATTACCATCAATAATATTGATGTAACAAAAATGCCAGAATACAAACGTGCTAAATACATTGGCCGCGTATTCCAAGACCCTATGGTGGGTACAGCCGGCAACATGCAAATCGAAGAAAATTTGATCCTTGCTATGCGCCGTGGTAAAAACTTAGGCCTTAAATGGGCTTTCAAAGATAGCGAACAAGCATTCTTTAAAGAACGCCTTGCACTACTAGGTTTAGGCCTTGAAGATCGCTTATCTGCACGTATGGGTTTATTATCTGGTGGTCAACGCCAATCCATTACATTGCTTATGGCTACTATGCTTCGTCCTGATTTATTACTCTTGGACGAACATACAGCGGCTCTTGATCCTAAGACAGCTGAAAATGTATTGCAATTGACAGATAAGCTCGTTGCAGAACATAACTTAACAACCCTTATGATTACACACAACATGCGCGACGCATTGCGCTTTGGTAATCGCCTTATCATGATGGACGCTGGTCGTATCATCTATGATGTAAAAGGGGAAGAAAAGAAAAAATTAACAGTTGCTGATTTGTTACAAAAATTTGAAGTAGCTGGTGAAGGTGCGTTAAGCGACCGTATGATGCTCGGTTCAAAATAAGTACCTGAATAATGTATGGTCTAAAAAAGAGGGGATAATATCCTCTCTTTTTTCATGAAAACCTTTACACTATGGGAATTATACTGTATACTTAACTAAGTCATAAGACATATCGTAAGCGAAGTATTCGAATCTCCAACGGTTACTTAAGCTTATCGGGATTATTATTTTTTTAGGAGGTAACATTAATGTTAACTACAGAAGCTAAATTAGCAGTAATTAAAGAATACGCTACTCATGAAGGTGACACTGGTTCTCCAGAAGTACAAGTTGCGATTTTAACAAGCCGCATCACATACTTAACTGAACACTTGAAAGAACACAAAAAAGACCATCATTCCCGTCGTGGTTTGTTGAAATTAGTTGGTCAACGCCGTAACATGCTTGACTACCTTCGTCGCAAAGATATCGAACGTTACCGTTCCCTTATCGAACGTCTTGGTCTTCGTAAATAATACAATTAGCCGTCCATTTGGACGGCTTTTTTATTTTATTTCCTTGTGTTATAATGAATTTAGGCAAAGGGAAACAACTGCCGATAATCTATTGTGGAAACACAGAAAAAAGGACAGAGCGGCGACTCTGTCCTTTTTATTGTGCTAGTTGCTATTTAAATCTACTATCTAGCCACTTGATGATGTAATGGCAAGTTACACCACCTATGATAGTGATTATAAGGGAAACAACATAATCCACTATAGAAACACCTCCTTTCTGTTGCCAGAATAGGAGTTAGCAACAATTAAAGTATATCATATGGATAGAAAAAATAGCCTAATTTAATTAGATGATATATAATAATAAGGTATACGTATAAGAAGATTTTTAGGAGGAATAGGAATGGAACAATTCCAAATGGACCTAGCTGGTCGTACGCTTACGATCGAGACTGGGGAACTTGCAAAACAAGCTGGCGGTGCCGTAATGGTTGGTTATGGCGATACACGCGTACTCGTTACCGCTACAGGTTCTAAAGAGGCGAAGGATATCGATTTCTTCCCACTCACAGTAGATTATGAAGAAAAAATGTATGCTATTGGTCGTTTGCCAGGTGGCTTTATTAAACGTGAAGCACGTCCACCTGAATCTGCTATTTTGAATAGCCGTTTGATTGACCGTCCTATTCGTCCACTATTTGATAAAGGTGTACGTAACGAAGTACACGTTGTAGCTACCGTTATGTCCGTAGATCAAGATTGTGATCCTGCTATCTGCGGTATGATTGGTGCATCTGCAGCATTATCTATTTCCGATATTCCATGGGCTGGCCCAATTGCTGGCGTTCGCATGGGTCGTGTAAATGGTGAATTTGTTGTAAACCCAACAAAAACACAATTAGAAGAAACTGACCTTAATATCGTAGTAGCTGGTACTAAAGACGCTATCCTCATGGTTGAAGGTGGCGCGCAAGAAGTTCCAGAAGAAACAATTCTTGAAGTTATTATGGCTGCTCACGAAGAAATTAAGAAAATCGTTGCATTCCAAGAAGATGTAAAAGCTAAAGTAGGCAAGGAAAAACGCGTATTTGAAAGCAAAGACGTACCTGCTGAAATCGCTGATGCAGTTCGCGCATATGGTCATGATAAACTTGACGTAGCCGTTCGTTGTGCAGATAAACAACAACGTGATGCACAAGAAACAGAAGTACGTGAAGACGTATTAGCACATTTCGCAGACATCTACCCAGATAACTTAGCTGATGTGAATAAAGCATTCGATGCTATGACGAAGGAAATCGTTCGTCATATGATCACTGTTGAAAAAATCCGTCCAGATGGCCGTAAACTTGATGAAGTTCGTCCAATCTCTTGTCGTACAGGCGTATTGCCTCGTACACATGGTTCCGGTCTATTTACACGTGGTCAAACTCAAGTATTGAACGTAGCTACTGTAGCGCCATTGTCTGAAAAACAAACTATCGATGGCATCGGTTTAGAAACAGAAAAACGCTATATTCACCACTACAATTTCCCATCCTTCTCCGTAGGGGAAACTCGTTCCTCCCGTGGTCCTGGACGCCGTGAAATCGGTCATGGTGCTTTAGCTGAACGCGCATTGGTACCTGTAATTCCTAGCGAAGAAGAATTCCCATATGCATTGCGTCTAGTATCTGAAGTATTAGAATCTAATGGTTCTAGCTCCATGGCTTCCGTATGTGGTTCCACATTGTCCTTGATGGATGCTGGTGTACCTATTAAAGCTCCTGTAGCTGGTATTGCAATGGGTCTTGTAACACAAGGTGAACACTACACAATCTTAACAGATATTCAAGGTATGGAAGATGCTCTTGGCGATATGGACTTCAAGGTGGCTGGTACAGCTAAGGGTGTAACAGCTATCCAAATGGATATTAAAATTTCTGGTTTATCTCGTGAAATTCTTCACGAAGCATTGGAACAAGCTCATAAAGGTCGCATGCACATCATGGGCATTATGCTAGACACCATTGCTGAACCTCGTCAACAAATGTCCCAATACGCTCCACGCATCATTACAATGAAAATTGATCCAGACAAAATTCGTGACGTAATTGGTTCTGGCGGTAAAGTAATCCGTAGCATCATTGATGAAACAGGTGCAAAAATCGACATCGAAGATGATGGTACTGTATTTATCGCTTCTGTAGACCAAGAAGGTGCTGCAAAAGCGCAACAAATCATCGAAAACCTTACTAAAGAAGTTGAAGTAGGTGAAGTATACCTTGGTAAAGTAACTCGCTTGATGGCATTTGGTGCTTTCGTAGAAGTATTACCAGGTAAAGAAGGTCTTGTACATATTTCTAAACTTGCAAAAGAACGCGTTGAAAATGTAGAAGACGTTGTAAATGTAGGCGACGAAATTATGGTTAAGGTTATCGAAATCGATAAACAAGGCCGTATTAACTTGTCCCGTAAAGATTGTTTGAAATAAGAGGTGTTACATGGATATTCGTGGCTTTGAAGTAGTTTCTGCTTTTGAAGAACAAAATATCAATTTACCAACACGTAAAACCACAGAAAGCGCAGGCTATGATATTGAATGCGCTGAAGCTGTTACATTAGAACCTAATCAAGTAGTTCTCGTGCCAACAGGCCTTAAGGCCTTCATGGCATACGACGAATACCTTGCTATCCACATCCGTTCTAGCATGGCTATCAAACGCAAACTAGCACTTGTGAATAGTACTGGTATCATCGATAGTGATTACTACAACAATGAGGACAACGAAGGTCATATCATGATTGCCCTCCTAAATTTTGGCAACGAACCTGTTACCCTTGAAAAAGGCGAACGCGTTGCACAAGGCATTTTCTCTAAATACCTTATCACTAATGACGACGATGCAACAGGCGTACGTACAGGTGGTATCGGTAGTACTGGGACTATGTAAACTATATATAATTCTTTATAGAATGGTGAAAGCCGCTCAACTTAGGTTGGGCGGCTTTTTATTGCCTTTCGATAGGTTCTTGGCGTAGTAGTGAATCATAAAAATACCTAATATACGGGTGAAGAAAGGGAGCTTATATATAATCAATATAGAGCTAGATACAGTGTAGTACTAAGACACTGCTATGAATGTAATACTATCATCATAATAGAAGATAAGCTTAAGGCAGATTATATAAATAAGTTAATATAATTAAAATATCATATTTTTATTATACATTGTTATTGATTTGAAATTAGGCTATAGTTATCAGAGTAGCTAATTTTATACTAAATAAAACAAATACATTGAATTTGCTACAACACGATACAGCTAGTGATAAAGGATGTAAAGTGAGAAGGCTATATTAATAAAATTTTTCTAGAAAACTAAAATCTATAATATAGTGGTCATAATTTATATTTAAATTTTTATTGAATAGTTGTCTTATAGCATTTGAAATACTTAATTTTTGAATGAAATTGAACAACAAAAAAATCATAGTGAACCTTGAGTTATGAATTAAGTGACTAAATATAATTTAACCGAGGTAATCACTACGGACTATATTAATCATAACATGACATTATATTACATTACATTACATACAAACACTTAAACCTAGAAGAACGCTTTTATGTAGAAAAGAGAAGTGCTGCTGGTGATTCTGTTACAGCAATTGCCACTGTATTAGGAAGCTCTAGAACAACTATTTATACAGAATTAAAACGTACTTTGGTTGTCCAAATTCGATAAGGTAAAGCTCGTCTTGTATATTTAGTAGATTCAGGTCAATTAACATATGAACAATAACGTCTTAGCTATTTAATACAATGAATTTAGGATCCATAGAGTCTTTCATACTCTGAGTTCAAGAAAAAGTATTTAAAGAACATTGGTATTTTGCTGCTGTTGTAGGATATGCTAAAGGTCATTTTATATTTGTACGTAATGAAATGGTTTGAACTAAAACTTTATATAACTAACTATCTTCATCTAGGACTACTTGTAGTAAAAGATATAACAGATGAAAAATTGATCTCTTTAATAGAATGAAAAAATAGATTATATATGCCTTTATGCGGTACTTCTACCTGTTCTCATAATGTAAAAGAAACATTAGAAACGTGGTTAAGTATATTTAGAAACAAAGTGGAGTTAGGATTGTTATATAAGACGATAACCGCTGATAATGGTTTAGAATTTGCGGATATAACTGATCTTGAAGATGAGATACTATCTATTTTGCAAGGCTTTATTCAGCTTGTGAATGAAGCTCTAACGAAAGACATAACGGTTTACATCGTCAATTTATTCCGAAATGAAAACGTATAGAGAGTATTTCAGAACATGCACTACACCTAATTCTTCACTGGTGTAATAACTTACTACGTAAGATATTACATTACAAAATATCACAAGAAGTATTTTTAGAGGAAGTTAATAAAATAGTGGATTTACATACTTTTCAATTTCATATTACAGTTTAGAATATTTTTATATTATATTTCATAATTAAGATTAATTGACAGTCTAAATATTGAGTACTATAATTAATTCATCTAAATTTCATGAAATATGGCGTTGGATATATTGATCTATTAATTGACTATAGTTTTTTGTTTGATAGGGATATTTAATTATGGGAAGAATATTTAATTTATGCAATCAAGAATTAATCTTTAGTGAAGATATTGAAGTGGTTAGAGAGATACGGAAAGATTTTCATAAACTTTCATTATATGCTATGAAAGATTTTAAAACGAAATATTCTTTATATGGAAGTTTAAAAAAAGCATTTGAAAACACTAGATCTTTAGGATATGAATATATTGCCCAGGCAGTTGATAAAGCAGTTGAGAAGGCTATGGACTATAATGTTTATAGTGTTAATAGGAATAATTATGTTAATTATGATATACAGAAACCTAACTTTATAGATAATTGGTCAAATGTAATGAGTGCTTATGAGGATTTATATCTTAATTTAGAAACTGAATACTTATCTGAAACTGAACGAAGAAATTTTAGAAGAGAAGCTCGTGGGCGCATCGTTGGTGGTGGTTTTGGTGTATCTGGCGCTACGCAAGGAATAATTACTGCAGGAGCTATTAATATGGCAACAGGTTTGGCTCATAGTATGTTTAATAGTATTGGCAATGCAATTACTAAATATAATATGAATGAGCAAGCTGATAAAATTTATCGTGATTCGACTATATTAGATGAATTATGTGGTAGGTTAGGTAAAATTATTGAACATATAGGTACAATCCTATGGCGCGTTATTTTAAAAGTAAATTATAATAATGATAGAAATATTAAACTATCTGAAGATATTTATAAGAATTTAATTGATGGATTAATTCCAACAAATAAAATTCCTGAAGTGCTTCCAGCGCTTGTTTATGACTTATGGGCATTTTATCCTGATGTTTTTACAAATAAATATGTTCAAGAGATAGATCCTACTGACAAGGCTGATTTAATGGAAATCTATGAGTTGTTAGATGTTAATAACTCTTCTGCTAAAGCTGAATTTTATATGCATGAACACCAAATCCCTGAGCAATATTTGGGTGAAGTATTTGATATGTTTAATGGGAGTTTAGAAGCATCATATAAAATATCTTACTTGTTAAATGATAAAGATCGAAAAATTATAATAAATGATTTGAAAGAGAAAGGGTACGAACGAGTATATATTGCTGATTATTTAGATGAATTAAATGATATTGATATTGATGAAGTCAGTCCAGATGCCATTAACTTTTTACAAAAATTAGTAGAAGACACTAATTTATTTTATCAACTATTTGATGTTGAATGTCGACCAGTATTTTTAGCTTTATTACGTGGGAACTTATCTGAATTACACTATGAAAAAATTTATGGGTTATCAATGTTTTTGGACAGTGAGTTAAATTCCGTTTTAACAAAAGAAGGCCTGTTTGATTTTAATGATGTTGCTAAATATATAACAAAGAACAAAACAGAAGAGTTAGAGCAAGAGGATAAATTGGTCGATGAAGGTGTATCTTCTGTCGAACAAAGTAATACTAATAAAGAAATGAACTTTCCAGAAATAACAAATCCTGAAATCTGTTTTAATTTATATGAAGCTATTGAAGGAATGAAACTTTTAGCATTTAAACCAAGATTTAGTTATGAAGATGAGATAGAAAATTATGATAGTAACACCAATGGTGATACTGAAGATACATTTGATTTTTCCTTAGGTCTAAATTCCCTTGATGAAGTTAAGAAAGAAGATATTATTTTGTTAGGCTCACGTTGGTCGATTGAAGAGCGTGAATATAATGCTAAATATTGGTTGAAGCAAGCTGCAGATAAAGGTTATCAAAAAGCAATTGATATATTATTAAATGAAACTCATGAAGAAAAGAGTGATAATTCATCAATAATAAATGATCATACTAATTCAGATGATAATGACACAAATTTAAATATTGTGAAAAAATTTAATATTGACACTGTTGATAGTGCAGTTGAATATATTAAAGATATTGATAAAGATGAACTTATGAAAGTAACAAAAAAAGGTGTAAAAAGTATACTAGGTTTTACTATTGATGGGTTGGAACGTATTAAAAGATCTTTATAGATTTTTAATATATAAAGAAGAGGGATTATGATTAGAGTTAAATATGAAGGTAAACTTGTATCAGAATTTTCAAGTTATAGTGAAGTTTTAAATAAGATTTTATCATATAATGAATTGTGCATTAGTATATTTAGTGTAGATGAATGGATTGATGAAAACCCTAATAGTAAACTTTCTATTAATGATAATGAAGCTATAGTTATTGCTAATACTGATGGCGTATCTTATTTTTATGATGATAATATTGATAAAGAAACTATTCAACGTATTATTAAGGAACTTAAATTATTTATGTTTACTATTGAAGAATATTAATGAGCGTATATGTAATATCGTTTGATAAAACGTAAATTACAATCGAAGTTGTATTTTTAATACTTAGTTCCTTTTCTGTATTGTCAGTAAAGGGGTATTTTATAAGATATAATTGTTACTAAAGATGTATCTAAATAATTTTGGGGTTATAGGATAAAACGTGTTGTTTTTTATGCCGATAGAACTTGGTATTTCCTTGTTCCGTCGGCATTTTATCTTTTTTAGTGAGCTTTAAAGAGTGGACAAAACGTGTTGCAAAAAAAGCTGAAACCCTTTGCATTTACTAGCCTAAATATGGTTTTATCTTTCTAAAAATATATTTTTTAGAAGGAGTATTTTTATGAAAAATGTTAAATGTCCTAATTGTGGATTTAGTTGTAGAAATCATGTTAAATCTAATGAGGGTTATCAAAGGTGGATATGCAAGCTGTGTAAATATTCTTTTACAAATATAATTACAAAAGATGAAGTTGAATTACAAATATTTTTAAAATGGTTGTTTGGCAAGAATACCCAAAATGAAATGCTAAGACAAGGCCGTAGTTCTTGTAGAAAACAGCAAGATTTTGGGAGTTATGTCCATTGTTCCCCAAGATTGAAGTATCGAGTACAGTTGTTTTTGTTGATGGAATATATTTAGCTAAAAATGATTATATTTTAATCTGTTGCAATAAACAATATGTTCTTGTTTGGTACGTTTGTAGATATGTACATTCCAGAGTGTAAATGATACTCTAAGAATGTACAAAAATGATGATATAAGAATGTACAATTTT
>ERZ1106922.405-NODE-405-length-14197-cov-10.089167_pt1 | contig 14197 bp, 11 predicted proteins | sample MGYA00403656_ERZ1106922 | MGnify/ENA primary metagenome ERZ1106922 (study PRJEB35170, sample SAMEA104062453) | human gut metagenome | biome: human gut; feature: human-associated habitat; material: faeces | place: Denmark | collected 2012-10-12 ... | reverse complement strand
GATTTGAAATTATGACACAAACAGAACTTAGAGAAAAAGTAATATTTGCTATTCGCGTCCACCGACGCGGCTTCGGTGTTCTCCATACTGCGCAGCCGCAAGCTCAACTTAAAGTACAACACGTCGTCGCTGCTCGAGATGGAGTCGGGCTCCAACGACCCGATGTCGTATATGCTTACCATGCTGTTCGCTTCGCTGCTCTCCGTGCCCGGGTACGGCGCGGGAGAGGCGGTGCTGCTGCTCGTCTGCCAGATAGGCTTCGGCGCGCTCGTAGGCGTCGCCCTCGGCTTCGCGGCGATATTCCTGCTCAAAAAACTGCCCATGAGCGTGGGGCAGGGCGGCACGATATTCCTCATCGCGGTCGCGCTCCTCGCGTTCGTGCTGCCTCAGCTGCCCTCGGCGATCTCGGGCGTCGCCGCGATAAGCGGCAACGGCTACCTCGCCGTGTATATATGCGGTATCATGACGGGCAATTCGGGCATAGGGCAGAAGCGCGAGTTCTCCAAGTTCTGCGACAGCCTTACCGCCATCGCGCAGATGATGATATTCTTCCTGCTCGGCTTGCTCGTCACCCCCACGCAGCTGCCCGAAGTGATACTTCCCGCGCTGCTCATATTCGCCGTGCTCACCGTTGCGGTGCGTCCGCTCGTCATAAGCGGGCTGCTCGCCCCCTTCCGCGTAAAGCCGAACAAGATGCTGGTCGTGAGCTGGGCGGGACTGCGCGGCGTCGCTTCCATAGTGTTCGCCATCGTGGCTATGGGTATGGTCGGCGCGGACGCGCTGCCCTTCGATCTGTTCAACCTCGTGTTCTGCGTAGTACTGCTCTCCGTCCTCGTGCAGGGCACGCTGCTGCCCGTCGTCTCCCGCCGCGCGAAGATGATAGACACGAGCGGCTCCGTCATGCGCACCTTCAACGATTACGAGGAAGATTCGGATATTGGCTTCATACGCATAGAAGTGGGGGAGGATCACCCCTGGTACGGTAAGCCGCTGCGCGAGAACGTCATGCCCAAGGAATTCCTCATCCTGCTCGTGCTACGCGGCAAAGAAGCGATAGTGCCTTCGGGCGACACGCGTATCGAAAAGGGCGACGTGCTCGTCGCCGCCGCGCCCGAGTTCAAAGGCAAGAACGACTTCGGCATGTATGAGGAAGAGATAACCCGCAAGCACAAATGGAACGGCAAACTCATCCGCGAGCTCTCTCTGCCCGCGGGAACCCTCGTGGCGATGATCCGCCGTTCGGGCTCCGCCCTCGTCCCCCGCGGCGACACCCGCGTTTGCGAAGGCGACGCCCTCGCCGTATTGCGCATAGGCGACGTCCTCAAAGGCGAGACTTCCGTTTAGTATAGCGCGATCGCTCCTCCGCTTCGGCGTTTTCGGCGCGGTATCCCGCGAAAATACTTGCAAAACGTTGCGGAGTGGTGTATAATAGCACCGTAAACAAAAGCAAGGAGATATCATCATGTCGAGAAGACCCATCATTGCGGGAAACTGGAAAATGAATATGACGAGAGCGCAGGCGACCGAGCTCATCACCGCTCTCAAGCCGCTCGTTGCGGACGCGAATGCCGAAGTCGTCATCTGCGTGCCGTATACGGATATAGACGTAGCGGTGCAGCTCTGCAAGGGCAGCAACATCAAGGTAGGCGCGGAGAACGTCGCCTGGGCGGAGAAAGGCGCTTTCACGGGCGAGATCAGCGCGGATATGCTGCTCGAGCTGGGCACCGAGTACGTCATCATCGGTCACAGTGAGCGCCGTCAGTACTTCGGCGAGACTGACGCGAGCGTGAACGCAAGGCTCAAGACCGCTCTCGAAAAGGGGCTCAAACCCATCGTCTGCGTGGGCGAGACGCTGGAAGAGCGCGAAGGCAATAAGACGGACGCCGTCATCAAGACGCAGGTCACGGGCGCGTTCGAGGGCATCACCGCGGACGACGCGGCAAGAGTGGTCATCGCTTACGAGCCGGTATGGGCTATCGGTACGGGCAAGACCGCGACCGCGGAGCAGGCGGAAGAGACCATCGCGGGCATCCGCGCGGAAGTGCGCGCGCTTTACGGCGACGTCGTTGCGGACGGTATGCGCATACAGTACGGCGGTTCCATGAACCCGAAGAACGTCAAAGAGCTCATGGCTCAGCCGGACATCGACGGCGGGCTCATCGGCGGCGCTTCGCTCAAAGCGGTCGATTTCAGCCAGGTCGTTAAGTACGATGCGTAAGGCGGAACGCAAATAACGTAACAGAGACATTCGGCGTCTCCGGCACTGCCGGGGACGCCTTGCCATTATAAGGAGGACAGGGACATGAGCAATTATTTCACCAAAGTGAGCCGCGAACGCTTTATCGCGGACGGCGGCGACGAATCCGCTTACGACGGCATAAAACTGCCCGTCCGCGCCACGTCGGGCAGCGCGGGCTACGATTTCTTCGCGCCTTCGGAACTGTCGATCCCCGCGGGCGGTACCGTCAAAGTCCCCACGGGCATACGCTGCCGCATGGATAACGACCGCGTGCTCGCTATATTCCCGCGCTCGGGGTTGGGCTTCAAGTACCGTCTCGCACTCGACAACACCGTGGGCATCATCGACGCCGACTACTTCGGCGCGGACAACGAAGGTCATATCATGATAAAAATGACGAACAACGGCACACGCGATCTCGTCGTGGAAGCGGGCAAAGGCTTCGCGCAGGGGATATTCCTCAAATACTATCTTACGGACGACGACTCCGCCGCTGCCTCCCGCACGGGCGGCTTCGGATCGACGGGGTGACCTTTGCGCACGGCGGGCGCAACAAACGGCTTTGCGATTTGCAAAGCCGTTTCTTGCTACCGTGCGCTTTCGTCTCTCTGAAGTGTACGCGGAGCGAAGGGCAGCGAGGCATAAGACAGATCAAGAATAGATCACGGATAAATTATTTTAAGTTCCTTTGGGGATAGGGGGTGCAGGAGGAAAGGGGGATATCCTTTCAAGGAAATCCCTCTTTCCGCCTGCATTTCTATTTCACATAGATACTTCCGGAAATGTGCCCGGTGACGGTCGCGGGGGAAGGGTCGGCGGCGAAGAGGACTGCGGCGAGCTTGGCGGGCACGCGGGCGCAGAGGGGCACGGACGCGGCGAGCGTGGTGCCTGCGGGCAGTGCGGGCGTGAGCGCGGGAGCGAGCATCATCGTACTGCCCGGGACCAGACCGTACTCGTCCGAATCGAGCGGCGCGGCAAGCAGCGCGGCGTACAGCGCGGCGGAGGAAGAGGTCGGCTGCGCGGAAAGCGTGAACGCGACGGAAAAGCACCGCACGACGGACGGCTCGGGCAGAACGAACGCCGCGGACTGTTCGTCGGGCGTGAGCGTCACGAGAGGGGCGGGCGGGGCATACTTGGTGACCGCACCGCCGCTGCCGACGATGACGAAGTCGGTGGGCGCGCCCGCGTTCGCGGTGAGCTGTACGGCGGAGCCCGTACCGCTCGACAGCCCTATCGTGCGCGGCGGCATGTCGGCGCAGCGCCGGCAGGGAACGGGGCAGCGGTCGAACGCGGGCAGGGGATCGGGCAGCTCCGCGCGCGGCTCGGGATAAGCGCAGCCGCAGCAATTTTTTCTTCCGAAAAGATCGAACAGCATATCGTATATTCTCCTTTGGTGTGTCTGCTGTATACTATGCCGCCGCGCTCACTCGCGTTACGATTGACTTTCCGCGCAGGGCGCGGTATACTTATGTCATGAACGACAACGCCGAAAAGATAAAAGAACTGAAAAATATGCTGAACGTTTCCCGCAGCGCGGTGTTCTTCGGCGGCGCGGGAGTGTCCGTGCCCAGCGGTATACCCGATTTCCGTTCGCCGGACGGCCTTGCGGGGCGCAAGTATAAATACCCCTTCGAGACCATCCTCAGCCACGATTTCTTCTTCACGCATACGCGGGAGTTCTGGGACTACTTCTTCGCCGAGCTGGATATCCCCGGCGCCGCGCCCAACGCCGCGCATCTCGCGCTCGCCGAGCTGGAAAAACGCGGGAAGCTCAAAGCCGTCATAACGCAGAATATAGACGGTCTGCATCAGGCTGCGGGGAGCAGGACGGTGTACGAACTTCACGGCACGGCGTCCCGCGCGCATTGCGTCGGTTGCGGCAAAGAGTATACCGCGGCGGACGTGCGCGGTCTGCGCCCCCTGCCGACGTGCGGCTGCGGCGGGCTCATAAAACCCGACGTCGTGCTTTACGGCGAACAGCTCCCCGAACGCGAAGTGGAAGGCGCATGCGAGGCGCTCGCCGAAGCAGACCTCGTCATCGTGGGCGGCACCAGCCTGTCGGTATATCCCGCGGCGAGCTTCCTGCGCCTCACCCGCGGGCGCGTCGCCGTGATAAACAAGACGCCGACTCTCTCTTCTCCCGTGACGCCCGACCTTGAGATCGTAGGGGATATAACGCTTCTCACAGAACTTTTATGACGGTTTTGTGAATGTTTTGTGAGAGTTTGTGTACGTTTCGGTCATGACCGCTCGCGGCGCGGAAAACATTCCGTAAAACTATTGCAAATATATTTTCGGTATGATATAATCATAATGCTTGTTGCCGCCGGCGGCGCATTTCCTGCGCCGGGAGCGGCGGCATCGGGACGAAAACGCACGCGCGCCGTGCGGCGATAAGGAAATTCAAGGAGGCTAACAGATAAATGGTAAAGTTCAGGATGCTGGGGATGCATTGCGAGGACATGCGTTTCCGACTTAACGTGGTCAAGGCGGAGCCGCAGACCAAGTTCGAGATAAAACCCGAGTTCAACCGCCAGATCAAGAAGATCAAGGAGATGCCCAAGCGTCGCGTCATCGAGCTGACCGTCAAGATGATCGGCACGGAGACCGATCCCAAGCCTTTCGATCTTGCGATACGCCTTGTCGCGAACTTCGAGCTGGAAGAGGAGATATGGCTCGCCGAGGACGAACGCGAATTCGTCGCCGCGGCGACCCGCGCCACCTTCCCGTACCTTCGCAGCGCGATAACCAATCTCACGGCGGCGGCAATGATCAATCCGCTCATCCTTCCGCCCATCGACGGCGGCGCTCTTTTCCCGGACGCCAAGCCCGCCGACCAGCCCGCCGAACAGGCGTAACGAAAAAGATTTCCCGAAGGGGGCTTCCTGCAGGAGGCTCCCTTTTTTCGTCGAGTCCCGCGGAGGCGGGCATAACGGACGAGCCGTCCGCCCGCGTACTGAAAAGTTCCCGCGAGATATATTGACTTTGCGGATATTATGCGGTATAATTGAACAAATGAGCGAGAATACCAAAAGAAAAACGGATAACGGGCTGGACAGGCATCCCAACGTGGTGGGACAGGTGCCGCCGCACAGCGAGGAGGCGGAAAAAGGTCTGCTTTGCTGCATGATGACGGACGAGAACGTGCCCATCGAAGTGATGCACCTCCTTAAGCCCGAGGATTTTTATTACCGTTCGCACGGGCTTATTTACTCCGCGATGAACCGTATATGGAACGACAACCGTCCCATAGACCTCGTCACCGTCACGCAGGAGCTGGACGGTATGGGCGCGCTCGCTGAAGCGGGCGGAGCGCAGTATATAAGCGTGCTGTCCGGATACCTCGCGACGTCGGCAAACTATAAGGCTCATCTGGATATCATCCGCAAGGATTCGCAGCTGCGCCGCCTCATGAACGCCGCGAACGAGGTGCTCAAGATGTGTTACGCCTCGTCGGACGCGCTCGAAACGCTGCAATTCGCCGAGCGCGCGGTAAACGACGTCGCCGAGAGCCAGGGCATACACGCGCTGCGCCCCTTCGACGAAGCGGTCAACGAGGCGGTGGCGGATTTCGACGCGGTGTACCGCGACCCCAAAGCCAAGAAGGGATTGCAGACGGGCTTCCGCGACCTCGACTATCTGCTCGGCGGTCTCGGCGCGGGCGACCTCGTCATCATCGCCGCACGTCCCGGTCAGGGCAAGACGAGTATAGGCATGAACATCGTAAGCAACGTCGCTACGGCGCATCTTTCGGCGGACGGTTCTCCGATAAAGACCGCCACGCCCGCGGTGTGCGCCATATTCTCGCTGGAGATGCCCGCTTCGCAGCTCGCGAAGCGTATGTTGTGCTCGCTCGCGCATGTGGATTTCGCGCGCATGAGCAAGGGCGAGATCAAGAGCGCGGACGAGTGGCGTAAGATAACCAACGCGCGCTCTGCGCTCTGCGCTTCCAAACTGTTTATAGACGATACGTCGCTCACCACGCCCATGGATATACTCTCCAAGTGTCGCCGCCTGAAGCGCGAGCAGAAGCGGCTGGACCTCGTGATGGTGGACTACCTTACGCTCATGAGCAGCGGCAAGCGTACGGAGAACCGCCAGCAGGACGTTTCCGAGATCTCGCGTATGATGAAGCTCGCGGCAAAGGAGCTGGGCGTGCCCATACTCCTGCTCAGCCAGCTTTCGCGAGAGAGCGAGAAGAACAAGCGCGCGCCGCAGATGAGCGACCTGCGCGAGTCGGGCGCGATCGAGCAGGACGCCGACATCATACTGTTCATATACCGCAAGACGGATAAAGACGGTCAGCCCGAAAACGCCGCCGCTCCCAAGATAATCGTGGGCAAGCACCGTAACGGCCCGCTCGGAGAAGTGGAGATGCGCTGGATGGGCGAGTACGTCTCTTTCGCGAACAAGGACGACCCCGAACCCGCCCCCGCCCGCACCGAGGACAAGCCGTCGGAAGGCATCACGGCGGTGCTCCTCTCCGACGATTCGGACGAAACGGCAGGACTGTAATGACGAAAAGACGGCTGCGTTTTCGTCTGACCGAAGCGCATGGCAGCACATAAGCGACTTTGCAAATCGCAAAGTCGCTTATGTGCTGCCGTGCGCAAGTTTTTACTATTGACAAAAGTATGCACCTGTGTTATAATACGGAAAATCCAAGGGGAAGATAATGATAAGAACGGTCATAGTGGAAGACGACGCGGAGGCGGCAGAACTCCTTGCGGGATATCTCGAAAAGTACGGCAGGGAGAACGGCGAAACTTTTTCGGTGGAAAAATTCGGCAATGCCGTGCCGTTCATAGAGGGGTACAGAGGCGGTTACGATATCGTGTTCATGGATATCGAGATGGAAGATCTCGACGGCATGAGCGCGGCAAGGCTGCTTAGGGAGCGGGACAAGTCGGTCACGCTCGTTTTCGTGACGAACATGGCGCAGTTCGCTATAAAGGGATACGAGGTGGACGCGCTCGACTTTATTGTCAAGCCCGTTTCGTATGCGGCTTTCGCGTTCAAGATGAAAAAGGCGGTCGCGCGCATAAAGGCGAAAGAGGAAAAGACGATCTCCGTGAATCTTGCGGGGGGGGGGTATGCTAAACTCATAGTCTCGCGTATACGTTATGTGGAGATCATGAAGCACCGTATCGTGTACCATACCGAGGACGGCGATCTCGAATCCAACGGCACGCTTAAAAACGTGGAAAGCGCGCTCGGCGCCGCCCGTTTCGCACGCTGCAACAGCTGCTATCTCGTCAATCTCGGTTTCGTGGACATGGTGAAGGAATTCGTGTGTTACGTCGGCGGGGACGAATTGCAGATAAGCCAGCGTAAACGCAAGGATTTCATGAAAGCGCTCAACGACTATATCGGAGGCGGATTCGATGTTTAGGTTCGATTCGCCGCTTTTTTGGTACCGCCTCGTATTCCTCGCGGAACTTATGATCGCCGAGGGCTTGTTCACGTTCAAGCTGCCGCGCAGGCGGTACTTTCCGTTGCGGCTCGCGGGGAGCGTGCTCGCGTGCTATGTCGTCACGTTCCTGCTCCCGATAGCGGCATATAATGCCGTTTACGTGTCGTTCATGTTCGTCTGCATGTTCTGTGCGACGGTGGCGGGGCTGTACTTTTGTTTCCGCGCGCCGCTCCTCAATATCGCGTTCTGCGCCGTCGCGGCGTATGCGGTGCAGCATATCGCTTACGAGGTATACACCTTTTTCGTCACCGCGCTGGGGCTCCAGGCGCCTTCCGGCCCGTACGAGGAAACGGGGGAGATGATCTTCGGCACATGGACGACGTTTTTGTATATCGAGGCGTACGCCGCGTCGTACGGGCTGATGTATCTGTTCTTCGGCTCCCGGATAAAGAGCCGCACCGACCTGCATATAGGCAACGTTTCGCTGCTCGTCATAAGCGGGGTCATCCTGCTTGCGGCGATATTCCTCAATCTGCTGGTAACTTACCGCGCCACGGAAGAGACGGATACCGTTCTGCTCGGAGTGGTGCACGCATACAACATCCTCTGCTGCCTGCTCGCGGTGTTCGTGCAGTTCTTCATGCTCGGCAGGAAAAAGATGCAGACGGATCTCGATACGCTCCGCCTGCTGCACGAGCAGGAGCGCAGGCATTATATGATATTCAAGGAGAACGTGGACTACATCAACGTCAAGTGCCACGACTTAAAGCATCAGATACGCCGTATCGCGCGCGGAGGAAACGTCGGCAGCGACGTCATCGGCGAGATAGAGAACGCCGTCATGATATACGACGCGGACGTCAAAACGGGCAACGACGCGCTGGATATAGTCCTTACCGAAAAGCGGCTGACGTGCGTCAAGCACGGGATAACGTTTTCGCAGATAGCGGACGGCAAACAGCTGGATATCATGACGGACGCGGACATATGCTCGCTCTTCGGCAACGCTCTGGATAACGCGATAGAGGCGGTATGCGGGATAGAGGACAAGTCCGCGCGCGTGATAGAGCTCACGATAAAAGCGTCGCGCGGGTTCCTGTCCGTTTGCGTGCGCAACAGCTGCGCGGGCGACGTGATATTCGACGGCGACCTGCCGCGCTCGACCAAGGGCGACGATAGGAGCCACGGCTTTGGCATGAAGAGCATGAAGGCGATAACCGAAAAATACGGCGGCGAGCTTTCCGTCACCGCGGAGAGCGGAGTATTCACGCTCAATATGCTTTTCCCGCTGTCGGGAGCCCGCGAAGAGTGATATATCTGCATTTATGCCGTACGATCGTCGATTATGGCGGACCTATTGAAAAGGTCCGCCTTATTTTTTATACTCTGCGTGACAGCGAGATCAAAGCTGCAAATAATAAAAAGGAGAAAGTGAAATGAAAAAGAAGGCAAGATCGATATTGTTCTGCGTTCTCGCGCTCGTTCTTTCGCTCATGTTCGCGGCGTTTTTCGCGGCGTGCGGCGGGACGAATGAGAAGGATCCCGACGATCACGATCCGGGCAAAGACCCCGGCGGCGACGGACCCGCAACCGTGACCGAGCTCGTCATCGATACGCCGCCCGATACGACGGAGTATTACGCGGGCGAGGCGTTCGACCCTACGGGCATGGTCGTAAAAGCCAAGTGGAGCGACGGGCTCACCGTGAGCGTAGGCATGTCCGAATGCACGATAACCCCCGCGGGAGCGCTTTCGGTTTCCGATAAATCGGTCACGATAACATACGAGGGCAAGAGCGTGACGCAGGCGATAAACGTTAAAGACATCGTCGTCAGTTCCGTCACCGTAGATACGGGCAATACCGCGCTCAAAGCCGCGGCGGGCGACGTCATAGACCTTTCGGATATGGTCGTCACAGCGCATTACGCCGACGGCGGCAGCCGCGTCATAGGCAGCGGTTATACGTTCGAGCTGGACGGCGAACCGATAGACGACGTCTCCGCCATCGTGATAGAGGATTGGGGGACGCACACGCTCGAAGTCGTTTACGGCGAAGCGAGCGCAAAGATCGAACTCGAGATATTCGACGGCTTCGTCATCGAGGCGGAAAACATTATAAGCGCGGATAAGGTGACCGAAGATACCGTCAATTACGTGGAGATAGTCAAAGGCGCGGATTACGGCTCGCCCGTGGCGCGTTCGGTGCCCGGAGAGCCCGCGTCGGGCGACGCCTATATGGGCAGCGTATTTAAGGGCTCGGTCATACGTTTCCACGTTTACGCCGAAGAGGCGTGCTATGCCGACGTCATCCTGCGCGCCGCGAGCTGCTACATGACGGTGGACGGCGGAGCATGGTCGCCGATGAAAGTGGACGAGCAGCAGTTCAACAGGCTGTTCGAGGTGAGCTACGGCAGCGCGGCGGACGCGGAGGCGGATACGCTCGAGCGGCTGTATGTGGACGACGACGTCATTCTCGCGGGCAGCGAGACGGACAAGCCCGGCGGCGATCCGCTGCTCCTCGTGAACTGGATGGACGTGACTTTCGGCACCCTTCCTCTCGAGCAGGGCGACAACGTGATCGAGTTCAACGTAGTGACCGATTACGTCAACTGCAAGGGCGAGCCGATAGCTTGCAACATCGATCGTCTGGAGATCGTGTATACCGATGATTATACCCCTCCCGCGACGGCGACCGAACTCACCGTCAAGACCCCTCCGACGAAGACGGAGTACAAGTCGGGCGAGAGCTTCGATCCTGCCGGTATGGTAGTCGAAGCGAAGATGAGCGACGGTACCACGGAAACGCCGGATATCTCCGAGCTCGAGATCTCTCCCGCGGGGCCGCTCTCTGTCGGCGACGACGAAGTGACGATATCCTACCGCGGCGCGACCGCGGTGCAGGCGATAACCGTGACCGCGGCAAGCAAGGTCACCGTGGAAGGAGAGAATATATACAAAGCGGCGGAACTCCCCGAAGGCATGAAGAATTGGGTGGAAGTCGTTTCCGGTATGGGCAAAGCCAATAACGAACGCGGCTCGGGCGCGTCGGGCGGCAAATACCTCGGTACCACTCATGCCGGCGACGTCATACGCTTCCATATCTGGGCGGATAACGCGGGCAGCGGCAAGATAACCGTCCGCGCGGCAAGTACGAACATACTTTCGGGCGGATGGGCGTGCGAGGAAGTGGGAGACTCTAAGCTCAACGATTACGCTTCCTTCAGATTCGGCTCGGGCGACTCTCTCGCTCCCGTAACGGTGGACGACAGTGTCATCCTGCCCGGCGTGAAGGAAACGGAGCATGCCGATCCGCTTGCCAGGCTGGAAAATTGGATAAACGTCGAACTCGGAACATTCGATTTCGTTGCAGGCGACAATATCCTCGAACTTACGGTGGATCCCGATATCCCCGTGAACCCCGATACGTGGGAGGCGAGCGGCTGCAATATAGACAGTGTTACCGTGGAATTTGCATAAGGAGAAAACATGATAAAGATAACACCCAAAAGGATAGCTCTCACCGTCGTTATCGCGATACTGCTGGCGGTGGCTATAATAGCGAGCGTGTTCGCGGCGTCGTATTGGGACTACCTGATGAGCACGTTCGGCGAAGCCAAAAGAAATACGGACAGCACAACGGTGAGCAACGCGCGCGTGCTCGGCGACGAGATGGTGCAGGAGATAGCGGAAGACTCGATAGTGCTCCTGAAAAACGAGAACGACGCTCTGCCGCTTGCCGAAAGCGAAAGGAAAGTCAACCTTTTCGGTTACGGCTCGACGGATAACGGCTGGATATACTCGGGCGGCGGCAGCAGCGGCACGATACTCAATATAGACAGAGCGAGCGAAGAGGACATCGCGCGTCTGACCGTGACTCCGCGCGAGGCGTTCGAACAGGAAGGCTTCAAGGTAAACGAAGACCTTTTGAAGATATACACCGACTTCAGCGATTACCGGGCGACGATAGAGCGCGGCATAGCGGCGCTGCACAACCCCGTGGCTTCCGACGTGTACACGAGCTCGGTGCTGCGCGCGGCAAAGGACTTTTCGGACGTCGCGGTGATAACGATCAGCCGCAACGCGAGCGAGAGCGTGGACGTACCGCTGTATCAGACCAAGTATAACGGCAAAAACGTCACGGATAATACCCGCACCTATCTGCAGCTGACAGAGGAAGAAGAGGACATGATAGAGCTCGTGGCGGATAACTTCGGCAAGGTCATCCTGCTGCTCAATACCTGCGCACCCATAGACAACGGCTTCCTCGAGAACAAAGGCATAGACGCGGTCATGTACGTCGGTCCCACGGGACAGTCGGGCACGCTCGCGATCCCCAGGCTGCTCAAAGGCTACAAGACCGTAAAGGCGGCGGACGGTACCGAAACGCAGGTGGAGGTGACCCCCTCGGGCAGGCTCGCCGACACTTACGCATACTCCACCCGCGACTATACTCCGACCGACGCGAATATGTATGCCGAGCCCGCGATGTTCGGTCAGATCACTTACGCCGAAGGCATCTACGTGGGCTATAAGTGGTACGAGACCGCGGACGCCGAAGGATACTTCGACGATGTGGATAACGAGTACGGCAAGGGTTACGACGGCGTGGTGCACTATCCGTTCGGTTACGGTCTGAGTTACGATACCGACTTCGCTTACACCGTGACGACGGATCTCGAGCCGGGCTCGGATATCAAAGCGGATACCAAGATAAAGATCTCCGTTACCGTGACGAACAAAAGCGAGACCGCGACGGATACGGGCAAAGACGTCGTGCAGCTGTATTACTCGTCCGAGTATCACAAAGGCGGGATAGAGAAGAGCGCGGTCAACCTGCTGGATTTCGGCAAGACCCAGCCTCTCGCGCCCGGACAGGCGCAGACGTTCGAGTTCGAGATCACGCCTTACGACCTTGCGTCCTACGACGATTACGATAGGAACGATAACGATCACACGGGCTACGAGCTGGATAAAGGCAAGCTGACGATATCGCTGCGGACGGACGCGCACACTCTTGCGGACTGCGAGAACAATGTGCTGGAATACAACGTGCCGAACGTGATAAACATCGATAAAGACCCCGTGACGGGAGAAAACGTAGTCAACCGCTTTACGGGCAGCAGCGCGTACATGGGCGTTCCCATCGACGGCAGCACGGCGGGCGATCCCATAACCTATCTTTCCCGTGCCGACTTTGCAGCTACGTTCCCCGAAGAGCGCACTCCCGACCGCAGCAATAAGACTCTCATCGACGGCGTGAACAAAGCTCTGAACGACAGGTACGATACAGATACCATGCCGACCATGGGAGAGGATAACGGGCTTTACCTCGTAGTCAGGGAGGACGGCACCAAGGCGAGCGCCGCCGACCTTCAGGGCTCGTCCGGCGTCAAACTCAAGTATAACGACGAGCTGCTCCTTGTGCTCGGCACGAATTACGAGGATCCGAAGTGGAGCGACCTGCTCGACCAGCTCTCCGCCGACGATATGATAAACTATATCGCAAACGCCTTTTACAGCACGGGCGCGATAGAGAGCGTGGGCAAGCCTTACCGTCTGGAAGTGGACGGACCCGCGGGCTTCCACGTCTCCGGCATGGCGGAAGAGGATCGCGGCAAGCTGGTTGCGTTCCCCGCGGAAGTGCTCATCGGTTGCAGCTGGAACCAGCAGACGGCGTTCAACATGGGTCAGGCGCAGGGCGTGATAGGCAGCGCTCTCAACATCAACGGCTGGTACGGTCCCGGGCTCAACCTTCACCGTAATCCTTACAGCGGCAGGTACTTCGAGTATTACGCCGAGGATCCCGTCCTCATAGGCAAGATAGCGGCGGAAGTCGTCCGCGGCGCCATAAACAACGGACTGTACTGCTACATGAAGCATTTCGCGGTCAGCGAAGAGGGTGTCAACCCCGAAAACGTCTATACCTGGCTCACCGAGCAGACCATGCGCGAGATATACTTAAAGCCCTTCGAGATAGCGGTCAAGGACGGCGGAGCCAACGGTATCATGACATCGTTCAACTGCATAGGCGCGGTATGGGCGGGCGCGTGCGACGCGCTGAACAACGATATCACCCGCGGCGAGTGGGGATTCCGCGGCGCGATGATAACCGACTGGTCTCTCGGCAGACCGTATATGAGCGGCATGCAGGGCATACGCGCGGGCAACGACCTCATGATGGACCTCAACGAGCCTTTCGACCGCGACGCCACTACGCTTTCGCTGCTGCGCGTTGCGACCAAGAACTCGCTGTACACCTTTGCGAATACTTACGCCCGCGCAAAGGACTGGCAGGAGAACGGCGATAAGGACGACCGCTATACCGTAGACCTCAAGATGGAAGTCACCGAAACGCCTTTCTCGCCCGTGCCCATACTTATGGTGACAGGCGTCTGGGTGCTCGCGGCGGCAGGCATCGCGGTATGTGTTGTGTTCATAGTCAGAAAGCCGAAGTCGGGAATGGCGGCGGATAAGAATGTCTGACGGACCCCTACATGATCCGCCGCAAGCGGCGGATAAATAAAAAAGTTGCGGAGCGGCGCTTTA
>ERZ1106922.403-NODE-403-length-14236-cov-14.773923_pt1 | contig 14236 bp, 9 predicted proteins | sample MGYA00403656_ERZ1106922 | MGnify/ENA primary metagenome ERZ1106922 (study PRJEB35170, sample SAMEA104062453) | human gut metagenome | biome: human gut; feature: human-associated habitat; material: faeces | place: Denmark | collected 2012-10-12 ... | reverse complement strand
AACGAATGCTGGCGCGCGGCTGGACGCCGGTCAGTGAATGCCGTCTTGACGACTGTATCCACAGGAAAGGGACGCGCGGCCTTGTCGGCTTGTATCAAGTCGCCCGAGCGCGTCAGCCGGCGGCCGGGACTTGTTTGTTCTTACGCACGCTGAGCACGAGCATTACCACGCTCGCTATCGCCAGCACGGCGAACACGACGAGCAGCGCGATCACGAGCGCCTTCCACCAAGGGAATACGAGCACGATGTCGGCACGGCCGATGTTCATCGCGTGGCTGCGCGATATGGAGAAGGCTATGCGCTTGGCCGCAGTCTGGCAGGCGGTCACGATGGCGGGGTCGTCGTCCAGACCGTCCAGCGTCGCCATGCCCGAGCTGTAGCCGTCCCACAGGTCCTGACCCGCGAGCACGCCCAGGCGATAGTCCATGTATTTCGCGGACACGGAGCAGTCGGTTATCGCCGCGCCCTTCATGCCCCACTCGTCGCGCAGGATGCCCGTCATCAGGCCGCGGTGCGCGCCCGACCACACGACGCCTATGCGGTTGAACGAGCTCATGACGCCCAGACCGCCGCCGCGCACGGAGCCTTCGAAGCCCTCGAGGTAGATCTCGCGGATGGCCTGTTCGTTCGACCAGGTGGAGATGCCGTAACGGCCCTCTTCCTGATCGTTGAGCGCGAAGTGCTTGGTGAACACGTAGATGCCCTTGCTCTGGATGGCGGCCACCTCGACGGCGCAGATCTCGCCGGACAGCCAGCCGTCCTCGCTGTAATACTCGAAGTTACGACCGGAGTACGGCGTGCGGTGGATGTTGGCGCCGGGGCCGTAGATGCCCGCGTACACCGTTTCGCCGCTGCCCAGCTCGACGGCGTGCAGGAAGTCCTCCGCGATGCACTTGCCCATCTCCTCGATGAGGTCGAGGTTGAAGGTCGCCGCCATGACGTCCTCGGAGGTGTAGCACATCGCGCTGCTGCCGCCCACCAGACCCTTGGTGAAGCCCTGGGGTCCGTTCTCGTCCAGCGTGCCGGGCAGGCTGATGCTCGGGCAGGCCTGGGTCAGGTGGAAGCCGTTATATATAAGGTTGGTCATCTCGGTGTAAGGCAGCTGAGATATGAGCGTGTCCCAGCGGGGATCGGATATGTCCACCTCGCACAGGTCGGCCACTTTCATCTCGCCCTCCACGTCCATGGCGGGGACCGTCGTCACGTCGGGATAGTACAGCTCCTTGTACTTCTCCACGAGAGCGGCTCTGCCCGACTCTTCGTGAGTCAGACCGTCATTCCACATCTCGTCCGTCACGCGCAGCGTCACCGCGCCCGTCGGGAACGTGCCTTCCCAATCGTTACGCGTCAGGTACGTCACCGTCTGGCCGCCCGCTCCCGCGTACTTGTTGAGGTCGGCGTCGTCGAACAGGTTGGTTATATCGTTGCCCGTCGCGCTCGACACCGAATACGTCTCCGCGTCGAGCGTGTCGTTCGTCCACTTCTTCGCGAGGTCGGCGTTGCCCGTGCCCGACATGCGGTCGGTATGCACCGTCACTCCGTCGCGCTGCTTCGCCATCAGTATGTTGTTCACAGCGTCGTGCGCGTTGCGTCCCGCAGTGAAGTAATAGTCGCCGTCCTCGAGGATGTACGTCTTGGCGGTCTTGTGGTCGTAGGACGTCAGGTCCTCCTTGTCCACCGTTATCGTGTACGTCTCCGTCGCTCCCGCGGCTATCTCCTTCTTGTCGAACCCGCAGATCTCCACCGCGGATTTCTCCACGTCGTTCTCCACGTCGTATTCCGTGTACTCCGACTGGAAGTATATCTGCACGGTGTGCTTGGCCGCGCGGTCGCCCTCGTTCTTGACGTTGACCGTCACAGTGAAGTCCTTCTCGTTCTCGCGCACGTCGAAGTCGGAATACGTGAAGTCCACGTACGACTCGCCGTAGCCGAAGGGGTACGCCACGTCCGCGTCGTAATCGTAGTCGCCCACGCCCGGACGGCCGAGCACGTAGTCCTCATACCGCGTTTCGTAGTAACGGTAGCCCACGTATATGCCTTCCTGGTACACCACGTAGTTGCGGTTGGCCTTCACCACGCCCGCGTCCGTGTTGTTCTGAGCGGTCTCCAGCCCCAGCTCGTCCGCGTTGGTGTAGTCGTACGCGCCGAAGTTGGCCATCGCGGGCGAAGAGTGGTTGTCCTTGAGGAAGGTGTCCACTATCCTGCCCGAGGGCACCACGTCGCCGCTGAGTATGTCGGCCACGCCGTTTATGCCCGTCATGCCCACGTCGCCTACCCACAGCGCGGCGTCCACGTCGTACTCGTCAAGGAAGTCGAGCTGCAATATGTTGGCGGTATTGATGAGCACTATGATCCTGTCGAATACGCCGTCCTTTTTCATCTGCCGCAATCCGGAAAGCATATCCGTTTCCTCTTTGCACAAACGAAGGTAATCGCCGTCCGTCATGTATTCGGACAAAGAGGGAATGCCGCTCGGCAGATCGGAGCCTTCGCCGCCCGAGCGAGACAGCATGACGATCGCGGCGTCGCCGTAAGAGGAGAACGTGCTTTTGAGCGGATCGGTGTATTTGTTCCACGGCACTTCGTTGATGCGGTAGTCGGCCGAACTGCCGCCCGATAACGCCGCGTTTACGCGTTTATATCCCGAAGTGGTGTAAAACTTGACGAGCTCCGTATTGGTGCTTCCCTCGCCGAGCGCAGAAGTGAGCGCGGTATTGAGCGATACCACTTCAACGCCCGCGACGCTCGCGGAACCCGTGCCCGCATATATCGGGTCCACGGACGACTGCGAAAAGCAGCTTACTTTGGCGCCTTCCGGCAACGGCAAAGCGTCGTTATCGTTTTTAAGCAGCGTCGCGCCTTCGCTTTCTATATCGTAGCATACATGTTTCCCGTACTCCACCAGTTCTTCTTCGGTGGCGTATTCCGTCCAATAATAGATCTTAGCTCCCTCCTCGGGTATTATCTGCTGCGTGGGGGCTTCAAGGTATACGTTTATGATGTCCTCATGATACGTACCCACTCCGAGCAATACCGCCATGACGACGGCTAATACTCCGAATACTATAGACGTGATCAGCCACAGTTTCTTGGCAAAAAATCTCATGTTTTCTCCCGATCATTTCGTTTTGACGGTGTATTCGCCCGCTTCGCTCACGGTGAGCACGGTGTAGCCGTCCTCCGTGCCGACGACGGTCAGTCCCTCGCAGGACTCGACCTCGCCGAACTCCAGCGGTATGCGCACGGTGCAGTCCGCGTCCACCGTCGTGAGCGTGAACGTCGTGCCGCCCGAAGAGCGCACGTATTCCATCGAGATGCGGCCCTTGACGGTATCGACGCTCGTTTTCAGCGAGTCGAACAGCGCCTGCGGGGCGATCTCGTAGCTCTCATAGCCCGCCGCGGTCGGGGCGATGCCGCCGAAGTACCTCGACAGTATCATGAGCGGACCGCACGACCAGCCGTGATTGGGCGTGCCGCCCTCCAGCCCGTCGAACAGCTCCCATATGGTGGTGTAGTCCGAATCGATCATCTCGCCGTAGCGCAGTTTCATGCGCTCCGCCGCAAGCTCGTACTCTCCCATGACGCACAGCGCTTCGAGCACGAAACGCTCCATGAACGGGCTGGCCAGGCGCACGTCGCGCAGCACGCCCGTGACGAGCGCGTAGTCGTCCTCGCCCGCCAGACCGGAGAGCACCGCGAGCGCGTTTGCGCGGTCGTCGAGGTCGTCGCCGCTGCGGAAGCCGTCCGCTTTCTTATACAGCTCGTCAAAGGACGCGCGCATGCCCGCCATGCGTTCGTTAAGGAAGGCATCGTCCGCCGAGATGCCCAGCGCGTCCGCCATATTTTGCGCGCACGCCATGGAATAGTAATACCAGCACACCTGTATCAGCCCGACGTCCGCGCCCGAACCCCAGTCCGTCCACGTCCATTCGCCCGTGCGGTAAACGGGCATGCCGTCCTCGTCGACGTTCCACACTTTGAGATACTCGATGAGCGCGGCGTAGTATGCCTTCACCGTTTCCGTGTCGCCCGTCTGCATCAGATAGTTGTACACGGCGGTGGAGAACGCCAGGCTCTGCGCGGGTATCTCGTGCGGCTTGTTGCTGGGCGCGCGGCTGGGTATGAGCTTGTCCTTACCCGTCCAGCCCACGCAGGAGAGTATGGTCTTCTTTATGAGCGCGAGCGCGTCGGTGTCCATGGCGTAATACGTGATGTCCATCTCGTTGGTAGCGTCGCCCATGTACGGGCCGCGTTCGCGTTCGGGGCAGTCCATGAAGGAGTCGCGCATGCAGAGCTCCAGCGTGTTGGCGCACTTCTCCCACAGCACGTTCAGATCCTCGTCCGAGCTGACGAACGCGCCCGTGCGCTCGCTCCCGTAACCGCTGGGGCGATAGCCGACGCGCGTGAACTTGACGCCCGCCTCCGCCTCCACGATCAGCTCCGAGCCGCTGCGCCACGGGTAGCTCTCGTAGCTCTGCGCGCCCTCTTTGGTGACGTAAGTGTCCTTGAACGTGCCCGTCGTCGTGCCGCCTATCGTGAACGTGTCGGTGTAATAGGTTATCTTCTTCCCCGCGGGCGCCTCCAGCTCGAAATAGGGCGAGAACTGCATGTTCTCGGGCAGAGCGAAGGTAAGCGTCCTGTCCTCGGTGAGCGTCGTGCCCAGCACGGACTCGGCGGACTCCAGATCGGTCAGCTCGCCGAACTTTATGAGCGGCATGTCCGACGCGTAGAGGTCGCCGAAGGGCAGCGCGCCCGCTTTGGCGATGAGCGTTGCGCTCTCCCACGCGGAGTCGTCGTACGACTCGCTCGTGAAATCGCCCACGCTGTCGCGCGCGTCGTACCACATGTTGCGCTCGGCGAGCATGGAGGTCTGGGAATACGCGGGGTATTCCGAGCCCAGCAGTATGCGGTTCTTGTATTCGGTCAGTCGGCGCGCCTTGAACGTGTGGTCGGACTTGATCACGGTGTCGCCCGCCTTCATCTCGAACAGCAGTCCGCCCTGCACTTCGCCCTCGCCCAGCGCCAACATGCCGTCTATGGACGAGTCGCCCGAGCGGCCGTTGTACGGCACGAGGAAGGCCAGCGTGTTCTTGCCCGCTTTCAGCCCGTCCACGGCGACGGTGTCGTAGTAAGAGTCATACGGCGTGGGGCCGCGCTTGACGCTCCCGTCGTATACCGTCAGCTCGCCGTTCACCCACATAAAATACTTGGATTCGGCGGACACGTAAGCGGTGACCTCGCCGGGCGCTTCCGCCAGATCGAACGTCTTGCGGAACGCGACGTAAGAGTCCTCCGTCGTGCTCGGCGTCCATATCCACGCGGCGGTGAAGTCCGTCTTTTTGTAAGGATCGAGCGCGTCGCCGTACGCCAGATCGCTCTTTACGGGGTAGCCCGTGTCGGGTACCTCGGGCGGAGGGGGCGTCGGATCGCCGCACGCGGCGGCGCACGCCACGGTCAGTACCATGACGGCGACGAGCAGGAACGCTCCCATCGTCCTGATGCGTTTTTTCATCGTTTTCTCCTTGGATCATATCGTAACGGGCGGCGGCGCTGTGCCGCCGCCCGTTACGGCGTTCGTTATCGTTCGCGTCAGGCCGCCGCGGTCGCGAGAGTCATGCTCCCGTTCTCGCCCAGCGTCCAGTTGAGTTTTTCTCTGACTATGGAGCCGATGGAGCCCGTGGTCTCGCCCACCTGAGTGAGCGTGACGGAGCTGCCCGTCTTGACGTAAGTGCCGCTCATGCCGGCAAGCGAATACCCGCCCACTCCCGCGGACAGCGAGAAGGTATTGTCCTTATTGAGCGTGAGCGTGTAAGTCACGTCCATCTCGCCCATGGTGGGGATCTCGGTCTTTATCGTAGCGGTGTACGCCTCGCCCGCAGCCGGCGGTGCGATGTTAGGAAGCTCGGAGATGTCCTCGCAGACGTAGGTGTAATCCATGTCATAGCCGCCGCCCATGCTGTAAGTGTACTGGAACGTGGCCTTGTTGCCTTCCACGGTAACGTCCACTTCCTCGTTCTCCACGATCACGCCGAAGCTGTCGGCGGTCTTGTAGTAAGAGCCTGTCGCGTACTGAGTGTAACCGCTGTAGAGCAGCAGCGTACCGTCCTGCTGTACGTAGACGGTGCTGCCCTCAGCCTCGAAGGTCGCTATGGACGCGGGCGGCGTGAAGGTCAGCTTGGTGCCCTGGATGAACGCGTTGTCGTCCGCGTACGTCTTGGTCTCGCCGCCCTTGAGCGTCACGGTACGCGTGAAGCCCATGCCGGGGACGATGGGGAAAGAGCAGTCGAACGAGTACTCGCCCGCCACGTCGTAAGCGTAGGACGTGGAAGCGTCGGAGGTCGTGCCGTCCTCCTTCTGCACGGCCAGCTTGATCTGCAGGCAGGGCACGCCGTCCTTCTCGGCTTCTTTCCACGTGCCTTCCATGAACTTGGATTCGAAGCTGCGGTTCTCGGCGGCGTCGGACGCATCGTAAGAGTAAGGGTTGTAGCGCGCGAGCACCGCGGTGCCGTCCTGATTGAGGTTGAGCATGAACTCAAAGCCCTGGCCGAGAGGTCCGAGGCTGTCGGTGAACGAGCCGACGAGCTGGAACGACTTGGTGTTCGTGGTCGGGGGCGGCTCTTCCGTAGGGTCTCCGCAAGCCGTAAAGGCAAAAACGGCGCCTACGGCGAGTATAGCCGCGAGAACGGCTACGACGAATTTCTTTGCTTTCATAAATTTCCTCCTTTTACCCGGCGTTTCGCCGGTAAGATCTCTCCGTTCGGACGGGACTTTCTCCCGCCCGTCAACGTTCACAGTATAGAGCGGCCGTACCGCGTTTTCAAGGCAAACCGCGCAACCTGATTTTTCCGCCGCGCAGACTGCCCCGTCCCGAAGGGCGGACGGTCGGTCAGAGCGCGTTTTCGCCCGACGCGCCGCCCACGTACCTGTTCATGAACGCCGCGCTCAGCATGACCGACCTGACGGGGTCGATGTCCGAGCGGGACGCGTGGTTTTCCAGCACGGCGGCCTCCGCGCCCAGAGCGGCGGCCTTTTCCGCGATGCGCACGAGCGGCATGTTGCCGTAGCCCGGTTCCATCCCGCCCGACTTGCGTATGCTCGCCGTCTTTCCCGCGGGGCGGAAGCCCCTGTCGTTGACGTGCCACATCCGCATGCGCCCGCCCAGCCGTTCCATCCATTCCAAGGGGTCCGCGCCCGCCTCCGCCATCCAATACGGATCGTACTCGAACCCGACGTACTTCGGGTCGGTGCGGTCGACGATCAGGTCGAACGCCCGCGCGTTCCCCGCCCGCGCCAGCTCGCAGTTGTGGTTGTGGTAGAGCAATCTCAGGCCGCGCTCGGAAAGCGAACGTCCCGCGTTCGACAGCGCGTCGGCCAGGCGGAGCACCGCGTCGGCGTCCGAGTAGTCGAACTTGTACATGCCCGTCACGACGACGGTGTCCGTGCCGAACGCGGCGGTCTCTTCCGACACGAGGTCCGGCTTTTTCTCTATCGTGCCGAGGTCCTCGTGCACGCTCACCACGCTCATGCCGCTGTCGCGCACGATGCGCCGCCAGTCCAGCTTGCCGCACGGCCCGATCGGCATGCCCGCCATGGCCGCGAAGCCGCGTATCATGAGCGGCATCCTGCGCGTCAGATACCCGCACATCTCTATGCTCTCATACCCCGCTTCGCGGGCATCGGCGAGTATCTCCGCCGCCTGCCGCTCGCTTTTCATGGCCAGTCGCAACGAAAATTGTTGTATCGCTTTTTTCAAGTATCCACCTCCGCGGTATCCGTATCAAGAGCAAGGGGAGCGCGGAAAGCGCTCCCCTTGCCCGATGCGCCCGAAGCGCATGCGGTCATTCGTCAGGCGGTCTGTTTTTCCGCCGCGCGGACTTCCCGCGTCATGAAGCAGCTTGCCGCGTGCGCGATCGTCGCCACCGCGAACAGTATGCCGAACGTGAGCGCGAGCGCGAGGTTGCCGCCCAGGAAGGCGACGCCCGTCGCGGCATCCGCCATGGGATACATGGACTGCATCCAGTGGTAAGCCACGGCCACGGCGTACAGCGCCGCGGGCACGAGCTGACCGAACTTAAAGCCCAGGCGTTCGGCCGCGAGCGCGGTGAGCGAGCCCGCCAGCATGAACGCGAAGGTCAGCGGCGAGAACACGCGGTCGATGGCGTCGCCCGCCGTGGCGAGATATACGATGAGGTAAGCCACGGACGACACCAGAGCCAGCGCGGCCGCGCCGAAAGCCAGCCAGAACCCGAGAGTCCTGTTCTTGAAGTAATCCTTAATGAACTCCATGTCACGCCTCCTTCTTCTTGCGGTAAGCGGTGAGCGCGAACATCACGCCGCAACCCACGGCGATCAGTCCGACCACGACGTTCAGCACTATGAGCGCGGGCTGCCACCAGGGCACGAAGTCGGAGACCTCGGTCTCGGGGGTCAGGCCGTTGATGAGCACCGAACGGGAGACGGCGTAGAAGTAATGCTTGGCCGCATCGCGCAGTCTGGACCAGATGTGACCGTCCTGATCGTTGACCAGCAGGCTGCGCACCTCGGGGATGCGGCCGGGGTCGTTGTTGAACTGCTCGCTGCCCGCGTGCACGCAGTCGGCGGTGGGCATGTAGGACACGGAGTCCTTGGACGAGTCGGTCATGTTGAGACCGCGGAAACCCCATTCGCCGCGCAGTACCGTCGTCATGGTGGTGTAGTCGCAGGCGGTGGGGACGCAGCCCACGCGGTTGTACGCCGTCATGGTCGCGAGGCCGTTGCCGTCCGCGAGCGCGCCTTCGAAGCCGCGCAGCACGCTCTGACGATAGGTCTGCTCGTTCATGAAGGTGGCGACGCCGTGGCGGTTGGTCTCGCTGTCGTTGCCCGCGAAGTGCTTGATGCAGCCCAGCGCGCCCTTACGGCTCATCTCGCGTACCTGATACATGCCGCAGTAGTAGGACATGTTGCCGTCCTCGGAGTAGTATTCGAAGTTGCGGCCGGAGTAAGGCGTGCGGTGGATGTTGGCGCCGGGGCCGTACACGACGGGGTGACGCAGCCAGTACGCCTCCTCACCGAAGAAGTATCCCCTTTCGGTGAGCATCTCGGGGCTGAACGTGGACGCCGCGACGACTTCCGCGTTGAACAGCTCGCCGTTCTGGTGGCCGTCGGGACCGTCGCAGGAGAGGTATGCGGGCAGGCCCACGTCGGGCATCGCCGCCATACCCATCTGCTCGCCGGCGACCTGCACCAGCGACGAGATGTCGAGCTGATCGATGAAGGTGTTCCACGTATCGTCATCCTCCCACTCGACGTCCTTGAGCTCCACGAACTTGATCGTGACGTCCTGTCCGAACTTGAACGAGGAGATGTCGGGAGCGTCGGCGGGTTTTTCGTACTGAGGGTTCTCCATGAGATCGACGATCTCGGGAGTGGCCTCGAAGTTCTCTATCGGCGTGGGGAACGTGTTCCAGTCCGCGCGGGTGAGATAGGTCACCTTGTCCTCGATGAAGTAGTTGAGATCGCGGTCGGCGAAGAGGTTGGAGACCACCGCACCCGTGCGCTGCGAAGTCGCGTAAGTGGTGTTGTCGAGCGCGTCCAGCGTGACGGTGCGGACCTTGGAGGTGTCCCCCGCGACGGGAGCGCCCTCCGCGTCGTACATACCGCTCGCGCCGCGCGCGGCGAGTATGTTGTTGAGCGCGTCGTGCGCGTCGTCGCCTATGGCGAAGTGATAGTCGCCCGCGTCGAAGGTGTAGCAGCCCTTCTTGGTCGTGTCGGCGCCGTTGACGGCGTTCTCGTCATACGTGGCGAAGATATAGTCGGAGAACGTGAGTTCGACTTCCGTATCCTCCCCCGCCGCGAGCTCCACGGTCTTGCCGAACGCCGCGAGCTGGACGGCGGGCTTTTCGGCCATGCCTTCCTCCCACGGGAGCTGCACGTAGAGCTGTACGACGTCCTTGGACTTGCCTTCGTACGTTTCGTCGCCGTTGTTGGTCACGCTGACGGTGGCGGTCACGGTATGCGTTTCGCGATCCCATTCGAATCCCGTCAATGCCTGCGTGAAGTCGGCGTACGAGCCGCCGCTGCCGAAGGTGAACGCCATTTCGTCCGCGTAGTTCCACTCGTCGCCCGAGCTGGCGAACGTACCGGCGGAGCCGTCGGCGTTGTTCACGCCCAGGATGAGATCCTGATAGCGCGTTTCGTAATACTTATAGCCCACGTATATGCCCTCGGCGTACACGGTGAACTTGTTCTTATAGAGCGTGTTGAGGTTGGTGAACCTGCGGTTGCCCGAGTTCTGTATCGCGGGAGAGGACAGCGAATCGGTGGCGTACGTGTCCGCGAGCCTGCCCGAAGGGTCGGCCTTGCCCGCGAGGACGTTGGCAACGCCCGTCATGCCGTATCCGCCCGGATAGCCTATCCACAGGCAGGCGTCCACGCCGTAATCGTCCAGCCAGCCGAGATCCATCGCGTAGCCGCTGTTGACCAGCACGACGGTCTTGTCGAACTCGCCCGACGACTCTATCATGTTGAGCAGGTCCTTTTCTTCCTTATGCAGAGCCAGCTCGGGCACGCCCTCCGGTCCGCTCTCCCACGTGGTGCGGTTGCCGTCGTCCAGCCCGCCGTCGCCCATGCCGTGGTTGAGCTCGCCTTCCTCACCGCCGTAACGACGGAGCACGACTATGGCCGCGTCCGAATAGTCGGCGAAGGAAGAGCGCACGGACGAGTAGGCGGAAACGTCCAGCTCGCCGATGTCGCCCGTCTTGCCGAAGGCGTTGTCCCCCGACTCGATGACGTCGTACACCGCGTCGTTGACGGTGAATCCCGCCGTGCGCAGCGCGTCGTACAGCGTCACGCCCGCGTTGGCGGGACCGCCGCTGCCGCCGTGGAACACGGAGTTGGCTGCGCCGCTGCCGAAGAGCGTCACGGACGCGCCCGACGCGAGGGGAAGCGCGTTGGCTTCGTTCTTGAGAAGGACGGAGCCTTCTTCCTGTACTCTGACGACGTGCTCGGCGAGCGCCGCCGTCATCTCCTCACGGCTGTCGAAATCGCTGGGATAGTACGTCGTGTCTTCGGTGATCTCCACCGTCGGCGGCTCGACGCCCAACACGCGGTTGACGTCGCCCACGCGGACGAACGCGAGATTGCTGAAGAACACGACCAGACAGAACACCAGGATCAGGATCGCCGTCAGGCCTTTCCACAATGCGTAATTTTTCATATCGCGCCCCTTCGCTTACGCGTCATTCTCGGGGAACGTGAGGTCGATGAAGTCGAAGCTGTACTGTTTTACGTTGAGCTGAGCCTTTGCCTCGTTGAACGCCGCGTCGGCGAGATACTGTTCGGCCGTCCAGGGAGTGGCGTCGGGGTCTTTGATCACCTGGCCAGTGGAGGTGTCTATGGTGCCGGGCACGACCTGCTTGCCCATGTCGTCGTTCCAGTTGTCGGTATCCAGGTAGTACGATCCGTCATAGGCGACCACGATGTGCGTGGGCGTGGCGAGCGTCACGTCCATAAGGTCCTCGTCGAGAGCGTTGGGCGCGGACGTGAAGGTGCCGTAATACTTGGTGATCGAGTTGTCGCGCTCGTTGCCCTTGGCTGCGTTGCCTTCCGCGGGAAGCTCCAGCGCGGAGAACATGGACGAGGACACGATAAGGCAGTAAGTGCCGTCCTCATACAGCGTCAGCTCCTGCTGCGTGAACGTCGTCATATAGTAGTTGTAGGTGGGACGCATGTTTGCGTAGGACAGCTGCGCGGGCGAGAGATACACTCCCGTCGCCTTGGGCGTACCGCACGCGGCGAACGCGAGCACGGACGCGGTCGCGATGGCGGCCACCAAAACAACGGCCGCGAGTTTTCTTGCGATGCTTTTCATGATCTTCTCCTTTTATATCTTTATTCGGGGGCTTTTTCCGCTCCCGCATAGATTATAAGTCAGGGAAAAATGCCTTTTCAAGGCAAACCGCGCAACCTGACTTTTCCGCCGCGCAGATTGAGGAGCGGCCGGACGAAAGCGGAAATGCGTCGGTCGAACGCGCAATCCGCGTCGAAAAAGCGACAATCGGCGCGGTAAAATCGCAAATGCTCTTGACAACCCGCGCAGTTGCGTTATAATGTACATTACAGGGGTCGCGTATCGCATGGATCGACGAGGGCACGGATCGCGCGGTCCCGGGGAGGGTGATGATGATAAACGTGGCGATAGTAGAGGACGAAGCCGAGCATTCCGAAACGCTCAGAAAATACCTGAACAGATACGCCGACGAGCAGCACGAATCTTTTTCCGTATCCGTGTTCGACAACGCGGTGACGTTTCTGGAAAAATACACGGCGTCGTACGACGTCGTTTTCATGGACGTCAAGATGCCGTACATGAACGGCATCACCGCCGCGCACAAGCTGCGGCAGCTCGACGGCGACGTCATACTGTTCTTCGTGACCAGCATGCAACAGTACGCCATCCGCGGCTACGAGGTGGACGCCATGGACTATATAGTCAAGCCCGTGGGGTATCACGAGTTCGCGCTCAAATTCGCCAAGGCCATGGACAGGCTGGAGGCGCGCGGCGGTACGGGACGGGAGATGCTCGTGCCCACCGAAACGGGGCTGATGAAGCTGCGCCTGCGCGACATCATATACGTGGAAGTCAAGAACCATCACTGCATATTCCACACGAACAAGGGCGATCATCGGCAGTACCAGTCGCTCAAATACGTGGAAGAGCGTCTGCCCTCCGACAAGTTCGTCAAGTGCAACAACTACTGTCTGGTGAACCTCGCGTACGTGGAAGCCATACGCGGCTCCGTCGCCGTCGTATCGGGAGAGGAGCTGGAGATAAGCCGCCCGCGCAAGAAGGAGTTCGGCAGGCGCGTCGCCGAATACTATGAGGGCAGATCATGATCGGGCTGATATACGACCTGCTCGGCAAGTACACCTTCGACGCGTTCTCACTCGTCATACTCTTCTGGCAAAGTCAGTTGTGCATACTGCTATTCATGCTCAAACACCATCGCAGGAAACTGTTCGCGCTACGCTTCATATCCGGGGTGGTGCTCGGAACGCTCGCGTCCGTGGGCATAGCCGTCGTCAACACCGAGATAGGCGGCGCGGCGGACATACCCGTGCGCATATTGTGCTACACCGCCGTTTCCGCGCTGAATCTGGCGGTCGTCGTCTTTTCGTATAAAGAGAGCATGACCGAGATACTGTTCTGCTGGTGCTCGGGGATGGCGGTGTATCAGTTCGTCGGCAAGCTCTATCCCCTTCTCCAGAACATAGTCGGCAAGGACGACAAGACCACGATATCCTTCATAAACGACACCCCGGGCGAATGGTACGACTGGATCGTTTATTTCTTCGTCCAGGGCGGCCTGTACGTACTGCTCGCCTACATCTTCCGTCGGAACGACTTCCTGCACAAGGACGCCGTGACGTCGCGCGGGATAGCGCTCATCGCAGTCATGACCACCGTCGTCATGAACGGGCTGATATGCGTCGCGCGGCTGTACGAGAGCGAGAGCTTCGCGCTCAACATCGTCGTCAAGGTGTTCTCCATGGCGTTCGGACTCGCGCTGCTCTTCATCTGCTCGGAGCTCTACGCACGCAACCGCTCGCGACAGGAAATGAACGTCCTGCGGCAGATGTGGAAACAGGAACGCTCGCAGTTTCTTAGCGTCAAGGCCAACATCGACTACATCAACGCCAAGTGCCACGACCTCAAGCACCTCTTCGACAAGCTGGAGGGCAAGCTGGACGAGGTGGACCTCGAACGCCTGAAGAGCGCGGTGAAGTTCTACGACAACAGCGTGCGCACGGGCAACGAGATACTCGACGTCGTGCTGTGCGAAAAGATAACGCTCTGCACGAGCATGGGCATGCGCCTCACCTGCATGGCGGACGGTCGGGGCATCGACATCCTCTCCGCCGCGCAGACGTACTCGCTGTTCGGCAACATCATCGACAACGCCATCGAGGCGGTGAACGCGATCAAGGACAAGGACAAGCGCATAATATCGCTCACGGTCACGCGTCGGGACGGCAGGACGGAGATAAGCATATCCAACTTCTACGAAGGCGAGCGCAACGTGTCGGGCGACGGGCTGATATCCACGGGCAAGGACGACGCCGCGCGGCACGGCTACGGCCTGAAGAGCGTGCGGCACATCGTCGCCCAGCACGGCGGCGAAACGAGGATAAAGGCGGAGAACGGCAGGTTCGAACTGCGCATCTCCCTGCCCGAGCCGAACGGCTAGATCGGAAGAGC
>ERZ1106922.399-NODE-399-length-14421-cov-3.558959_pt1 | contig 14421 bp, 22 predicted proteins | sample MGYA00403656_ERZ1106922 | MGnify/ENA primary metagenome ERZ1106922 (study PRJEB35170, sample SAMEA104062453) | human gut metagenome | biome: human gut; feature: human-associated habitat; material: faeces | place: Denmark | collected 2012-10-12 ... | reverse complement strand
TGCAGTACGAGGCCGCCGAAAAGATTTTGTCAGGCATTTTCATAGTCTCCACCTCCGGTTTATCGGGGTGCTGTGTGTTTAAAAGGGTCAGGCTTCACGGGCTGGATTAATAACAACACACGTCAAGGATGATTCCCGTGAGCCTGAAATAGAAAAGCCAGCGCGAAGGCTGGCAATAGAGAACGAGGGTCAAACAAGGCGGCTATGTGACCGAAGGCACACTTTCTGAGTTTAGGTGTGGTGGCGAGCGCCCATATCTCGCTTAACATCAATCAATGCTTGCGCATCACTACGTTATTGGCCGGGATTAACCGATTGTTCTTTCACCACAAATGAAAAAGCCCAAGGCGTTAACCTTGGGCTTCAAATGTCTTTTTGCTGCTCAGTTCCCTTTAACGTCCCGAGCCTATCACAATTCAAGCAGTTTCTGGCTCACTTTGCAAGTAAAATCTGTCGCTATTTGTGCCGAATGCGTCACACATTGGCGCATACAGCATTGATTCTGCCAAACTTAGCCAGGTATCAACCCGGCGGCGACAGGTCATGTAGCACCATTCTGGGTGCCTTACCTGCAACTCTTCAGCAATGAGCCGTTTACTCTTGCGCAGGCGGTAGCGCTCTACCAGAACGTCATACAGTGCTTTATGTCCTGGGGATACGAGGACAGCACCCAGCACGCCGTCAATTTTTAATCCCTCGTCATCAGTGCAAAACGCCAGACCGCTTTTATTTTTCCCGCTGAGGATCTCCCGGAAGTAAGCCTCCAGTTCAGGTTTTGTAATCCCGTTTTTTTTCATCCTGCGCAGGGCTTCTTTGATAGCGGTTTTAGTTATCTTCCCGGATGCCAGTAACTGGTTAAACATATTCCCGCCACTGCCGCCACCGATATACGACCAGCGGCCCCACATTTGCAGCCTACCCTGTATCCAGATACTTTCGAGAGTGCGGAGGCGAACCATTTCGCCTGATTTGCCAACTTCAGAGGGGTTAATCATCTTGCGTCTCCACTTACGCCAGTACGCCGATTGCCAGCGAACGATCCAAAAATCGAAACAGCAGCTCCAGCTGTGAGCCGTATTTCTGTTCAAATGCCACGGTGTCAGCGTGCAACTCGTCGTGATGCGCTCTGCAAAGCGGCAACACAAACAGGTCGTGCGCTTTCGTTCCCATTCCACCTTGTCCGTGGCCTATCAGGTGGTGGGGGTCATCTGCCTGTTTGTTACAGCAGCCACACGGCTGAGACTTAACCCAGCGTGTCCAGTTCTCGTTTTCCCAGCGGCGGCGCTTTGGCCGCAGCATGAATGATTCCGGTGTTTCCGGGTCCACTCTCAGCGCCAGAATCTTTTTCTGTACTACTTCGGCAGCCGCAGGCCCCGGCGTAATATCGCTCTCCTTCATCACTGACTGGTGCTTAACCGGTGGTAAACGTAGTGCTTTATGCGCTAACGCTTCCGGTATCACATGTGCCAAATCGTTGATAATCATCCACCAGCACAACTCCGGGATAGTCAGTGTGTGGTCTTCATTGAAGCCCAACTGTGAGCGGATAACGGATATCATCCAGGATACCAGGTTTACCCGCGCTATACCTGCCAGTGTTTCGGTGTACTGGTCACGAACCAGATTATCGCAGGCCCAGCACAGCCTGATGCTGCCAGGCTCATGACGGAACAGCGTAAAGTTCTCGCTATGCCAGGTTCCATGCGGATACTGGCATTTAAAACTACGCTCAAGCTCCGCCTCCAGGCCACCAATACCACCAGCGCGAATGATAACTTCCTGGTTCTCAAAGACGGCTAACAGCGTCGGGTCATCTGCCAGTGGCTGGCTGGCCGGTGGAATGGCCCCGGTTGGATACTCTGAGTAGTTCTCCGGTTCCGGCTCAATAAGTACCCTCCCTCGTCTGAACAGGGGTAACAGGTCAGTACCTGGACGGAACAGGACGACCCCCATCCGAGGGGCTATTTCTGGTGTAAGTAACGCTCTCACGCGTAATTACCTCCAGAGGAAATAAATCGTTTAATAGTGATTTCCACCTTCCCTTTCTTCGTTACATCTCCCCATTCAACCAACATGCGTTTTACCTGGCTGTCGTCCTCCCAGACACCGGTTTGTGTCAGCGCATCGAACAGCGCTTTGTTGTAGTTGTCGATGTCACGGCGGCGTTGATCCGGCGGGTACAGAACAATGTGAACTTCTGCCAGGTCACTTGACGGTCTTGGTACCGCGCGTAACTGTTCGATAATCGCCGCTCTGGCTGCTTTCTGGAACTTGCGACCAGTCTCGCTAACCATATGGCGTCCCTTCAGCGGTCCTTTGCTGGGAGCGCGCCAGTAACTGTTTACGCTTGGTGGAAATGGTAATGTCAGTTTCATGAAGTCCCCTTAAAGGATCGCCACAACATCCCGAGCAACTTCCCGCGTGGTGCCATTGCAGGAGATCGAACGACGCGCTTTGATAAATTCCAGGTTAAAACCATGCTCCCGGTACAGGTCGATGACCTTCGGGGCTGATGAGTTTGAAATAACAACCCGCGCGCCACGTTTGTGGGCTTCAACACAACGCTCTGCCAGAAGCTCCTGGTCATCCCAGGTAAAGCCACCAGCGGCATACGCGGTAAATCCTGCAGTACCCGGCATCGGCTCGTAAGGCGGGTCGCAATACACCACGTCATCCGCTCCGGCCAGGTCAATGGTCCGGCGGAATCCCGAGGTCATGAATACGCAGTTATGAGCCATATCAGCAAACGCCTTCAGCTCATTGAACGGGAAGTACGGTGCCTTGTATTTTCCCCAGCCTACGTTGAACTGGTGCGCCAGGTTGTAACGCATAAGGCCGTTGAAGCAATGGCGATTCAGGTACAGGAACGCTGACGCACGTTCGGTGGTGTCGAGGGTCTGCGCATTGAACTCTTTGCGGATCAGTTCATATCCGTCCGGATGCCCCATGTGTTCGAACATCCAGCGAGCATGGTTTTCAACCGCGTCAGGCACCAGTGCCAGCATCTGATACAGGTTGATCAGGTCAGGGTTAACATCAGCCAGCAGGAAGTCAGCATGCTTGTCGCTGTTCAGGAAGACGGAACCACCGCCCACAAATGGCTCTATCAGTCGCTTGCCCTCCGGGATAAACCGGAACAGGTCAGCCAGTTGGGTGTATTTTCCACCAGCCCACTTCAGGAAGGGTTTGCTCATGAGCGGAACCCCACTGGAACCGTGTAATTAACCTCCGCATAGCTCGATTTAAACGCCTGGTCGTTGTTAACCCATTTCCCGTTAGCCCAGGCAGGACGGCCAGCAGCGCCCCACTTTTTCGCCTTATCGAAATACTCAACGCAGTTCTCAGGGGCAAACAACGTTTTCGGGCGAAGGTAATCGCTCATCTTCGGATCTTTGGCCCATTTCTCGGTCAGGTAATCAACCACCAGCATCAGGTCTTCAGGGCTGTAATCCTCTGAAAGTCGCCCTCGGATGTAACCCAGCGTCGTTTTGGTCTTTCCGCTCTTCCCGTAGTTCGAGTTAGTCATCTTGTTGAAATGATCCAGAACGATAAACGCCGGATCAGGCTCGTCTGGTTGCGGCGCAACCGGACAAGAGTCTTTACCTGTAATCTCTGTAGTACTCTCTGTTGTAATCTCTGTAGGATCATCAGGTCGTTTTGACCCGATGAGAGCGGTTCGTTTTGACCTGGTGGAGCGTTTCACATTGACCTCTTCCATCGTGTCATTTTGACCTGATGGAACAGCGCATTTTGACCCCTTCGATTTGGTCACTTTGACCTCATCTAAAAGCTCACTCTCATAGTTGATCGTGTAGTAGTTGGTCATGTCGCGCTGGGACTTGTTCAGTTGTTCGATTTTGAGCACTCCCAGGCTCTTCAGGCGGGTGAATGTGCGCTTCAGCGTGGACTCTGACCAGAACGGGAACTGCTCCAGCCACTGCTCTGTGGTGTTATAGATCCACCGCACACCGTCACGCTCCAGCCCGGAGGTTGTCTCCTTCAGCCAGTAATTCACCTGCTGTAACGCAATGGCTTCATTCAGGCCAATGCTGTACGCAAGGTCAGGATTGATGACTATCGGCCTTGATGGCATTAACAGGCTCATAAGACCCCTCTATTTCCCTGAATTTTCTTCTGAACTGCTCGATGGGACTGAAGCACTCATGCTCGTACCCTTCCCGCAGGTATATAACGCGTTGTGTCTGGGGCTCCCAGCGGATGACTCGGACCGGGACACCGTAGTGATCTCTGAACCATCGGTTAAGTTCTCGCATACGCTCCCCGCCTGACCGTTAAAGTCCCCTACCACCCACTGTGCAAACTGGTAGCAGACAGGCTCAAACCCGCCTGGTACTCTTACCCCATACACGAACTGCACCGGGCCTGCTCCACCAGGAACCGGACGCGCTACAAGTTGCGACCTGCGGTACTGTATTGGTAAACTGTTCATGCGTTAGTAATCTCCACTGATAACGACACGCCACGACGCCAGAGGCTGCAACCTGCTGGCGTCACTTCTTTTTGCGTGCAAACAACGCGATAATTGCCGCGATTTCTTCTTCACGTGCTGCCAGATGGCGGCGGTGATGCTCCATGATTTCTTCCGCTTCATGCTTCTCTATCACTCCGTCTTCCAACGCTTGCTCAATAATCTGATCAACATGTCCGCGCGCAGCTGCTGTGCGCATTGCACGACTGAAGAGATCTACGCGGTCGATGTTTTCCAGCCGAGGCGGCTCCACCAGCAGGCAACCTTTCCGGTTTGCGTGGTAGTCGGCGAGGTAAATCGTGCCGGAAATGTCTTCCATTGCTTCCAGCTCGGATACTTCAAAAAAACGACAGCCGTTCTTCTCGTAGAGATTATTGTTGAACTGGGTAAGCGTCATGCCTAATGCACCAGCCATCGCTTCACGGCCACCTGGGTAGGCTTTGCACATCGCCTTTACGACTTCTTTCAGGTTTGTCATTTAAATCAGTGCCCCTTTCGTTCTGGTGCCTTTCTTCTTGCCGTACTTAAGAATCATTCGGGCTTGTTCAAGGCAGTCGTCAAAGATGTTTCTTCGCTTGGTTGTCGGCTTTGATGAGCGCCGGTAGTAGGAAATAGCCTCTACCCCCCCCTGTTCCGCCTGTTCTGCTGAATAACCATCAGTCAGCAGCGCTCTAACAACATTGTTTTTGATGAATATTTCCGGGTTCATACCTACCCCTTTGATGTTCGGTTTGTAGTTACATCTGCTGAATTAATTAGTTAGCCTTCAACTACAGCCCCCGGATCTTCTGGCCTGCTCTTGCTTGGAAAAGGACGAACTTCTTCAGCTTCAATTTTCCCGTCCTCCAGAATCAGGACATTGACCCGGCGTTTTTGCTTTATGGCTTTACTGATGGCGCTTTGATAAACCCCCAAAGCTTCCGCAGTTTTTGCCTGGCCATTAGCAAGCACATACTCCTTGAGTGGAATGGTCTTCATTGGCTTTCCTCGTGGTAAACATCACAGAAGTATCACTGCTAGTAATAAATATGTCAACACTAGCGGTGATTGGTGATTATTCCTTGCGGTGATAAATTATGATGATGAAAAAGAAACCATTGACCGCAGAACAGTTGGCTGATGCCGTAAGGCTGAAGGCAATATTTGAAGCCAAGAAAAAAACACTCGGGCTTTCCCAGGAAACCCTGGCCGAGCAGATGGGTATGGGTCAAAGTGGGGTGGCGCAGTTACTAAATGGAGCAAATGCGATCAACACAACCCACGCGGCACAGTTTGCGAAGATACTTGGTGTAAAGGTTGATGACTTTAGCCCAACACTGGCAGCTGAAATTGCCGCCATGTTTGAAGCTATTGCCAATGGGAGAAACCATTCTGCAGTTTTTGAATACCCGCTATTAACTGAAGTCCAGGCTGGTTCTTTCTCTGCCGTAAATTGCTACATGGCAAAAGACGCAAAAGACTGGGTATCAACCACCGTAAAAGCCAGCGCCTCCTCATTTTGGCTGGAAGTATCTGGACATTCCATGACTGCCCCGCCAGGAGTGAAGCCAAGTTTCCCTGAAGGTATGTTGATTTTGGTCGATCCTGAACAGGATGTTGAGGCTGGTGATTTCTGCGTTGCCGGTATTTATAACGACTCAGAAGTAACTTTTAAACGTTTCATATGGGAAGATGGAAAACCCTGGCTTGAACCGTTAAACCCTAATCCTAGATATCAAGCTATTGAATGTAGTGAGAATTGTCGGATAATCGGCAAGGTCGTTAAGGCCCAATGGCCTGAAGAAATTTTTTCCTAAGGAGCCGCTCGGCTCCTTTTTAACATTCCATCAGTAATATTTTTCTCTCTATAAATCATCATTTTATTACTTTGCGTAATATTTTTATCACCGCAAGTGTTGACCATTTAATTACTATTGGTGATACTCCTATCATTCAAGAATAGCTGGATGATTCTTTGACAGGTGTCTTCGGGAGGGGTAACAGAGGCGCGGTCTGATTAACCGCAACTCATAGTCAAATTCCTACAACTGGTGGCGATACCCAAGCCAGGAATACCGAAAGCCAGTAGGAGTGTTAAGGGTAAGGACTAATCACCTCCTTAGCACCCCGCCCGAAGATACCTGAACGAAGATGAGGTAAGCCATGAGTATCAAAATTCGCGTCATTGCAAACCCTTTCAATATTGGTAATGGGTTCTGGGCGATAGGTAAGGAGTTTGAAATCATCGGAGAGACTAAGTGTTACTACGTTCTTACCAACAATTACCGTGTTAACAAAAAGCATTTGTCGATATCTGGCACAGCATGCGGTGAACACAGCGTGAAGGTTAAAATTTTGAACCAGGCGGTTTAGCACACAACAGGAAAGGGGCTGGTTGGAACGCGCATAGAAGCTTCGTTGTCTGCGCCAGTGACCGGGGAAGAATCCGGTACAAACCGAGCAGCGGCCAGATCGGCGCCAGGTTACGCGGCCCCTTTCCGTTGTGGTAATTGCGGCTATGCGCACGTGACGAGCCAACCCGTTCATGGAATGCGTTTCCGGGCAGTGTACGTCGCCGGTTATGGCTTAACCCGGCAGGTGGAGGCACCACCGCCACAACCTTGTTAACCGTGCTGTGTGTAGTCTTGGCGGTGCCAGTTCATTTCCCTTTCTGGTACCGCCCTTTTTACACAAGACACGAGAGCACCACCGGGTGACGGGCTCATAACCCAATCCTCTCGGGCTGATGCAGCAGCATGGTGCTCTCCTGTGTTGTGTGGAGATAACTAACCAATCCTTTGCAGAGGACATAGAAATGAAATTATCAAAGTTACGTAACGCGATTGTTTATCGGGCCACCTTGCCCAGCATCGAAGCTGTTGAAGGTCACCTTCACGAACTGCCCTACTCTGAATTGGGTGAAACGGAATTTGCACGCTCGTCTTTCGTTCCTAACCCACTCACCGGTGAACTGGTGACACCGATAGCTGGCGGCTATGCCATCGTTGTACGCCGTGATGAGAAGATCATTCCTCAACACGTCGTGATGAAAGAAGCCAATGAGCGCATCCAGCGTATCGAAAATGCATGTGGCGAAAAACTGAAGCGGGCCGATCGTAACAACATCATCCAGGATGCCAAAGTTCAGCTTTGCAAACAGGCGTTCATCAAATCGTCTCTGTTCCTGGCTCTATACAACACCGAAGAAAATCTGCTGATCATTAACTCCGCCAATAAAAACATTGCCGGTATGGTTGGGGCAATGCTCGTAAAAGTAATCGGTTCGGTAAAAACAGTCACCATCAACATCAGCGATATTAAAAATGGCCTGACAACCCGCCTTAAAAGCCATCTGGACGGCGAACAATCAGCATTTGCCGGGTTTGAGGTCGGTGATTATGTCCAGCTGTCCCGACTGGCAGATCAGAAAGAAGTTATTCGCTACTCTGCAGAACATACTTCCGTTACCAGTGAAATTCTGGAGAGCCTGAATACCGGTTTCATCGTCGATAACATGGAGTTAAGAGGCTGCGGTGTCTCTTTCCTGCTTACCGATAAATTCCACTTCCGGCGTATCGACACCCAGGATAATGATTTTTCTGATGATGAAGATAAAGCCTACCGCTGGCGCCACCAGGCAGGTACTGACATGTTCCAGTTCTGCAAAGTGATTAACCAGCTATGTGATTTGCTCGCCTACAAAGAGCCCGAAGAACAAAAACCAGCAGCCTGATTAGAACAGCAGCAACCCAACCCATTCTCATGGGTTGGGTTGCTGCACCCTAAATAGCGCGTTGCAGCGCGTCAGTTGGAGAAAATGACATGCACAAAACAGCACAGCAGCTGATTCGTGAAGCATACGAGGCCGCTAATGGCCTTCCACCAGCATCAGCGGCACTTTTAAAAGAACTGGCGTCACGCCTTGATATTTCTATGGCGGCCACCAGCCAGGCTTGCGATGAACGCTCCGCCGCAATCAATACCCTTACCGCTACCCGCGTTAACAGCGAATGCCCTGAAGGGGTTGATGTCCAGGAGTGGGTTAAACGGATATATGCCGAAAACAAAAGCTTGAGGTCTGAGGTAATGGCCTGGGCTAAAGAGTGTGATCGCATTGTTGAACGCCACACAAAAACCCGCAGCAATATGCACGTCCTGGAAGCTATGCGCGATTTGAAAAATATCTCTTCCTCATCCACCGGCGATGCGGAGGCTGTCTGATGGCTAAAAACTCAATCGACGTGTACGGCGCCAGCGGCAAAACCAACGCCCTTTCGTTCGAACCGGAAAAGCTTCATCTGGTCACCGATAAGACCCACCCTCTCTACGATGAGCGGGTACATCTGCCGATCGACGAAGGGATGGTTCTGAATATCAAGGAGCTGGGTGTACTGGAGCCGATCATCGTCTGGAAAGACTCTGAAACGGGGCTCACCTGCGTAGTTGTAGGCCGTCAGCGCGTTAAACATACGCTGGAGGCAAATAAGCTTCTTTTGAAAGAGGGCAAAGCCCCACTACTTGTTCCTGGGGTCGTTAAGCGCGGATCAGCAAATCAGATGGCTAAATACATGGTCAGCGAAAACGAAATTCGCCGCCCTGATACACCGCTTGGCCGGGCTAAAAAAATGTCAGACCAGCTCGACCGCGGGCTCGATGAGGGCGACATTGCGGTGTTGTTTGGCTGCAGCGTTCAGACCGTTCGTGCAACGCTCTCCCTTCTCGATGCCACCCAGGCCGTCAGGGAAGCGGTGGAGGCTGGCACAGTGACCGTTACCCAGGCGCGTCAGTTGGCATCTCTTAAACCCGAAGAGCAGCGGGAGAAGGTCTCTGAAATCGAAGCGGCAACTGCTGGGACTAAAGGCCACGAAAAAGCCCGTCGGCAACGCCAGATACTGGGTGAAGCAAAACCGCGTATCAAATCACGCAAGGAAATAACAAAAGCTCTCAAAGATGCCAGCGGCGAATATGCCGAGGCTTTGCGCTGGGTGCTTGGGGAGGCGGTATGAATTTTGATCCTGAGAATTACAGCAAATACACCCTGCGTCGGTTTGCCGCCATTTTGGATGTGATCTGCTGGGTGCTGATTGCCGTAGTAACTGTTGGTATCTGCATGTTTATCGAATGGGTGACAGCATGAACACAATCACAGCACTGCCAGTAGAGCGCGACCAATACGGTTACTGGACTCATCCGCTATACGATGAATTTTGCGATGGTCGGGAATCTATTACGTCTGAGGAGTTCAATGCTTGGCTGGATAAAAACGGACTCGCATGGACGGTAGTTTACCGTGATGAAGATGATATCGACCCTCGTATCGACGGTTACGACATCTCTACATGGCAGCCAGAACCCCCGGCGGGCGAAGGTTGGTTTGTTGGCTCAATTCACGACACTGAAGATGGCGCGGTATGCATCTGGTTGCGTCACGCTGAAGGCGGTGCCGCATGACAACTGATATCACCGAACTGGCGCAGGGCCTGAAAGCGGCGGCAGAGAAAGCCGGCATTGAACAATGGGTTAACAATCGCGGAGAGGTAAATACAGCCGATTATGAGGTGGATGGTGGCGTGTATATCGACCACATTTGCAACTGTGAAATCGTCGGAACAGAAAGCCCGCAGGCAGAGTTCATCGCCATGGCTAACCCAGCCAACATCCTCGCGCTGGTAGAGGCGCTGGAGAAGGCGCAGGCTCGATCATCAAAATGGATTGAGGCCTATCACAAGGCCGTATCGGTTGGTGCTCGATATGAAGAGCGCATCGCCGAGCTGGAGTCCCGCACTGTGAAGATGCCAGAGCCATTCAAACTGGCCAAATCATCAAGCGGATTAACGTACTACTACGCCGATGAGGTCAATGAAGCGCTTAGCGCCTCAGGCATCAAGGTGGAGGCTGAGTAGATGAAGAAGCAAAAAATGCTCGTTTTAACCTCTGGCGGGCGCACATCTCAGTACATGGCAAAACGGTTAATGGATGAATACCAGGACGAATATGAAATGGTGCGAGTATTTGCCAATACCGGGCAGGAAATGAATGAAACGCTGGATTTCGTCCATCAGTGTGATGTTCAGTTTGGTTTTAACACTGTATGGATTGAAGCCGACGTTCGTGCCGGTCGCAATGCGACAGCGCATAAAATAGTGACGTATGAAACAGCTCACCGATCCGGCGAACCGTTCGAATGGATCGTTGATAAGTACGGCATCCCCAATGCCAGCTATCCACATTGTACACGCGAACTGAAAGAAAACCCTATTCATAGTTATGTGCGCTCGCTGGGATGGAAAAAGGGAAAGTATCTGACAGCGATCGGTATCCGTGCCGACGAGCCGCGCAGGGTAAAAAGGACTATCTCATCGCAAAACAAACAGATTCGCGTGTATCCGCTCGTAGACCTGTTCCCGTCTGACAAGCTGGACGTTCTCGATTTTTGGGAACAGCAGGACTTTAATCTGCAACTCCCTGAGTACCTGGGGAATTGCAAATCCTGCTTCAAAAAATCAGATAAAAAGTTGCAGCAGGTTTATCGGGACAACTGGCATCACTTCGACATTTTTGCATACCTGGAAAACCAGTACGGTAAAACTGGCCCGAATAAAATAGCGGGTGTTTTATCAGATGACCCACGTAAGTTTTACCGCGGCTACCGTAGCGTTCGCGAGTTAATCGCAACGTTTGATTTATCGGAGCCACTCCCACAAGACGATCCGGAAGCTTACGAGGGTTGCGCTGCATCCTGCGAGGCGTTTATGGGCGATGAGGAATCCCCTGCATGGGGTGAGGAAGCCAACCAATGACCAATAACCAGTTAACAACCGAGCGTTTGGAAATAATGCTCGCTGAGACGCTCGGAACAACGGTGGAACGCGGTGATCACACGTCAATTGAGGTCACTGCTTCAATATTAGTCAGCATACTGTCAGAGGTACTGGAAAGCAGGAGGGCCGGAACTGAAAGCTTGGCGGTTCGTGAACTGTTTAAGCGCGCAAAGCAGTTGATGTATCAATCAGGTGGAGCGCCTATTGAGAACTCGTTGAACCCGATTGACGCATTTCTTTTTGACGCAGAACAGGTAGAGCTACAGGAAGGCCGAAAGGCAGCAGCCGAACCAGTAGCATATCTAGTATGTAACGGCAGTCTTTACCAGGACAGGCCATTTCTAAGCTTGTCAGCTGCGAGAATTTCAGTCAACGACAGGAATGATGGCTCTGAAATTAAGGCGCTATGCACCATCGAAACATTGGCGGAGAAAGCGGAATGACCAAATCAGCCATAACCAGAGAGCAGTTAATTAAAAAGGCGCAGGAGCAAATTGAGTTTTGCCGTCACACGAAGATAACGGGTGAAGGCCGCGCCCACGTAGACCAATGTGCGGCGTTGTTTGAAATCGCGCTGGCCGCAATGGACAGCGAGCCGGTTGCGTATGCGTGGGTTTCGCGTAGCGGTAAAAAACACTTAACACGCTGCGAGCCGGAGCAATGGCGTGATGCTGTTATTTTAACGCCACTTTATCGCCACGCGCAGCCTGCGCCGGAAACAGAGCGCGAGCCAATAGCCTGGCTCAATGATGCATATCTGGCTCGCGGGGTGGTTGATGGCGAGGCTGGCAGTGAGGACGCTGGTCCTGGGTATATTCCTGTTTATCGTGAGGCATCACCAGCGCAGACAGCGCCAGTAGTGCTTACGTTTGAAGAATGGTGCAAGAGAACCGGCCAGAAACCTCAAGGTTGGGTTCGTGACGCCATGAAAGAAGCCTATGAAGGCGGTGCGCGGTCAGCGCCAGAGCGTGACAAGGTACGCCGCGAGCACGCTGAGTGGTCACAGGCCACGTTCGGCAACGTCGGCCCCATTGGCCCACTAAAACACCTCAGCAAAGAAGCGCTGGAAGCCGCTGCAGAGCCTGGTGACCTCAGCGAGTGGGCAGATATGCAATTCCTGCTGTGGGATGCGCAACGTCGTGCCGGTATCACTGACGAGCAGATTACCCAGGCGATGATCGAAAAACTGGCAGTGAATAAACAGCGCGAATGGCCGGCGCCGAAAGATGGTGAGCCACGGTTGCACATCAAAGAGCAGCCAGCGCCGGTAGTGCCTGATGGTTGGGTAATGGTGCCGAAGGAGCCGACAGAGCGCATGGTTATTGATGGCTTTGAGTCTGAACCTGATGAAACATTCAGTGAGCCGGAGGTGTGGGAGGCATATCAGAAGATGAGCGGATGTGAACAGGCTGCGTACCGCGTTCGTTTGTGCTGGGCCGCGATGCTCACAGCCGCCCCGCAGGAGGTGAAGTGAAAGCGAACAAGCTGAAGCGTCGCCGCTGGCGGCGCATGCGGGATGCTTTGGCCGCATATAAGACTGAAGCAAGTGACTGGAAATCGTTGTACCTCGAACGCACTGCAGAAATCGCAGCCCTACGGAGTCAACGATTATTGGTCCCTATGCCGGTAATTGTACCAGGGGAAATTTATAACCAGTTTAAAGGGCTAAGGGAGGATCACCAGCTGTGTAAAAGGTGTAATGACGGACTGCGTGGGGGCTGTTCGTCTTGTTCATATAGTGGCAGATAACCGGTTGCAGCCGGTTCAGTGGAGAACAACTCATGAGCGATCGCTTCCTGACTGATGAAGAACTGACAGAGGCCACGGGTTCGCCCCAAAAGTCACTGCAGAAAGAGGTGTTAACGCAGAACGGGATCTTTTTTATTGAACGCCGGGACGGTTCAATCAAAACGACCTGGTTTCATATTAACCATCCCGTACAACGCATACTTCCACCAGCAGGCCATGTGCCTACTCCAGGCATGAACTTTGACGCTGTAGAGAGATAATATGGGCCGCAAAAGAGCGCCTGGTAATGAGTGGATGCCGAAGGGTGTGTTTTTCCGCCCTTCCGGTTATTACTGGAAGCCAGGAGGTACTACCGAGAATCTAGCCCCAGCAAACGCTTCTAAAGCGGAGGTCTGGTTAGCTTATGAGAAAGTTGTTGAAGGTCGAAAAAAACTACTCACCTTTCAACAATTGTGGAAAAAATTTTTAAATAGCGCCGACTATGCAGATCTTGCCCCCAGGACACAAAAAGATTACCTGGCACATGAAAAATACTTGTTAGCAGTTTTCGGCGAGGCAGAAGCAAAGGCAATTAAACCAGAACACGTCCGGCGCTACATGGATGCACGAGGTAAAAGAAGCCGTGTTCAGGCTAATCACGAGCATAGCTCAATGTCTCGTGTATACCGCTGGGGTTACCAGCGTGGCTTTGTACCAGGTAATCCGTGCGTTGGTGTCGATAAGTTTCCTAAACCACAGCGCGACAGATACATCACCGATGAAGAGTACATGGCTATCTTTACTCATGCGACGCCTGCAGTTAAAGCCGCGATGGAAATTGCGTATCTTTGCGCAGCAAGGGTTTCTGATGTTCTTAAAATGAACTGGAATCAGATTCTTGATAAAGGAATTTTCATACAGCAAGGTAAGACTGGTATTAAACAGATCAAAGCCTGGACTGAGCGTCTCAATGCGGCTGTTGATATTTGCAGGGAATGGGGACAGGATGGCCCTGTTATCAGGACAATGTATGGTGAGCGTTATTCATACAAGGGATTTAATGAAGCATGGAGAAAAGCGAGAAACGCGGCTTCTGAAGAACTTGGCAGGCCGCTTGATTGCACCTTCCATGATCTAAAGGCTAAAGGGATATCGGACTATGAAGGATCGGGCAGAGACAAGCAAAAATTCAGTGGTCATAAGACAGAATCACAGGTACTTGTTTACGACAGAAAAGTTAAAATCAGCCCGACTTTGGACAAGAAAATGAGATGATTCTTTGGCGTCGGAGCATGCTTCGGCGCTAGAATTTTTCTCAGTGGATTTTCTCAATTTTTCTCATCGGGATGCAGGTCACTGAAAAGGAATGCTGTAAGTGTTTGAATAGTGGCGGAGAGAGGGGGA